>OLPR01000221.1_pt1 | contig 56220 bp, 54 predicted proteins | sample 1672761 | NCBI WGS metagenome assembly OLPR01 (sample SAMEA3136721, study PRJEB25190) | human gut metagenome | biome: human gut; feature: human-associated habitat; material: faeces | place: Austria | collected 2013 | reverse complement strand
GAAGCGCCAAAGCCGAAGCCGCAGCGCCCGAAGAAGGGGGCGGAGCCGGAGCCGGAGACACCCGCCGAGGAGGAAAAGCCGAAGCGGAAGGTCTATCCGCATCAGAAGGCGCCGAAGAATCTGAGCACGGATCAGTTCCTTGAAAAGCTGCGCGAGAACGCGACGGTCGTTCCTGAATCGGTAAGGGAGCGCAGAAACGCCGATTTCGAAACGGAAATGAAGAATCCCGATTCCGAAGCGATGAGGGAGCGCAGAAAACGCCGCCGCGGCGCGAAAAATCGCAGGGGCGACGAGGTTCAGGGCGAAAGCGCGCCGGCTGAATCCGAAAGCGCTGTCAAGCCGGAGAAAGCCTCCGAACCGATGAGCGCGCCGGAAAAGAACGTTGAAGCGCCGTATGCGGCGGAGAAGAACGTCGAATCGGCGGATGCGCCTGAGGCGTAATTTACGCGAAAGGAGCAAGCTCAAACGTGGGAAAATCGAATTTTGCCGTGTTCGTGGATTTGGAAAACGCCGGCGCGAAGGAGAGCATGCTGCGGTCAATCATTGAAAAGGTGAAGATTCGCGGCGATATTCTGCTCGGCAAGGTGTACGGATACACGGATCGGTATTCAGAGCTCAAGGAATGCCTGCTGTCGAACACATTTTTTGTGGTGCCTTCCCTGAGATACGGAAAGAATCAGAAGAACAATCTGGATATTCAGCTCGTGATCGACGCGATGGAGGTCGCGTACACGAATCCGCTGATCGACAGCTTTTGCATTGTTTCCGGCGACAGCGATTATACGCCGCTGGTCGGCAAGCTCAAAACCATGGGCAAGACCGTGCTCGGCATTTCGCGCTCGGAGGTTGCTTCGAGCATATTCATCAACGCCTGCAATGAATTCGTGTTCCTCGAATCCGTTGCGGCGAAAAAGCCGCCGAAGCAGAAGAAGGGCGAGCGGATCGTCGACGGCGATCTGAACGAGCTGATTTCGCAGGTGGAAACCATCGTCGAGGATCAGGACGAGGAGCAGATGTACGCCAGCGAGCTCAAGGATACGCTCATGCGCCTGCGCCCGGATTTCGAGGAGCGGAGCTACGGCTGCGCGACGTTTGGAAAGCTGATTGCGCTGATTACCTCGAAGAGCGAAAAGCTCTGCTCGTGGACGGAGGCGTCGTCTCTGATGATCGGTCTTTCCGGCGCGGAGGAGAGCGCGAACAAGATGGACAAAACGAACTGGCTGCCCGCGTTTCAGGCGGCGCTCGACCGGTTCAAGGCGGAGGGATTCGAGCGAATCAATCCGTCGATTCTCAAATCCACCATTCAGGCGGATTACCCGAATTTCGACGAGCGCACGATCGGCTTCAAGCGCTTCAGCGACGTGATGAAGGAACTGGAGAAGCAGGGACTGCTGCGCGTCGAGATGGACGAAGCGCATACGATGCTTTTGAAGATTTGCTGATATGAAGAAGATTTTGAAGGTTTTGCTGATCGTTTTGATCGTGATCGCGGTTGCGTTCGCGGGGTATTTCGCGTATCTGATGATTCAGTATTCGCGCATCGAGGATAAGCTGCCGCTGGAGGTCGCTCAGAATGCGTCCGGCAGCGTGAATGTCGGCGAAGAATATTCGATTGCGACATGGAATCTCGGCTTCGGCGCGTACAGCGACGATTATTCGTTCTTCATGGATGGAGGAACAGAATCGCGTGCGCGCTCAAAGGAAGCGGTAATCAAAAATATTTCCGGCATGATCGATCGTCTGAAGACGCTGAATCCCGATTTCATGCTGCTACAGGAGCTGGACACGGACGCGACGCGCAGCCATCATGTAAATGAACGCGAAATGGCTGAGAAAGCGTTTCCGGAAATGAGCGCGGCGTTTGCGGTGAATTATCATTCGGCGTATCTGTTCTATCCGTTCCTCGAGCCGCACGGCGCGTCGGACGCGGGCATTCTCACGCTTGCGGACTGTGAAATCGAATCGGCAATTCGAAGGAGCCTGCCGGTTGAAACGGGGCTTACGAAGTTCCTCGATCTCGATCGCTGCTATTCCGTCAGCCGCATTCCTGTCTCGAACGGAAAGACGCTCTGCCTGTATAACCTGCACCTTTCGGCGTATACCTCGGATGGAACGATCGCGAACGACCAGCTGGAAATGCTGATTGCCGATATGCAGGCGGAATACGAGACGGGCAATTACGTGGTCGGCGGCGGCGATTTCAACAAGGATCTGCTCGGCGATTCCGCGGCGATTTTCGGTGTGTCCGGAGAGAATTACACCTGGGCGCAGCCGATTCCCGAGGGCGTGATCGGCGGCGGCATTCGCCTTGCCGCGGCGGAGAATCTCGTGCCTTCGTGCCGAAACGCGGATCGCGCGTACGCGCCGGGCGAGAGCTTCGTTCTTACGGTGGACGGCTTCCTGGTTTCGGAAAACGTCGAGATTACCGCGCTGGAAACTGTTGACGCGGGCTTTGAATGCTCCGATCATAATCCGGTCAGTATGCGCTTCGTCCTCATTGGTTAATTGAATTCCTCCATATTTAACAATCATTACGGCAGGAAAACAGGAATAATTTAGCGAATTAACGGGCTAATATATGAAACCAAGGGTGGTAGCGGGTATGAACAAAAAAATCAGCGGTAAAAACTATGCGTTGATCGCATCAATGCTGTTCGGGCTGTTTTTCGGCGCGGGCAATCTGATCTTCCCGATCATTATGGGCGCGCGCGCCGGTGCGAACGTCGGAACCGCGCTGATCGGTATGCTGGTTACGGCAGTGGGTATTCCGCTGCTGGGCATCATTTCGATGGGCATTTCGCGCAGCGAGGGTCTGATGCATATGTCGGGCCGCGTTTCGAAGGCGTACAGCTATTTCTTCACGTGCGCGCTGTATCTGACGATCGGACCGCTGTTTGCGATTCCGCGCTGTGCGGCGGTTTCGTTTACCGTGGGCGTGTCGCCGCTGCTGGGCGAAGCGAACGAGATGATCCCGCAGCTGATCTTTACGACGGCGTTTTTCGCGCTGGTGCTGTTCTTTTCGCTGAAGCCGTCGAAGATTATGGATTCGGTCGGAAGACTTCTAAATCCGATCTTTCTGGTTTTCTTGGGAATCCTGATGATTACCGCGCTGGTCAAGCCGGTTGAATCGGCGGCAGGCGTTGCGCCGCAGGGCGATTATGTAAACGGCGCGTTCTTTGCGGGCTTCCTGCAGGGTTACGATACGCTGGACGCTCTGGCTTCGCTGGCGTTCGGCATCGTCGTGATCAACGTTATCCGCGGATTGGGCGTCAAGGAGCCGACGGACATCGCGAAGAGCACGGTGAAATCCGGCGTATTCAGCATGATTCTGATGACGGCGATTTACGCGGGCATTGCGATTGTTGGCGCGCAGAGCTACGGTCTGTACGCAGAAGAGCTGGCGGCGGATCCGTCGTTTACCGGCGGCGACATCTTCGCAATCATCGCGCGCCACTATTTCGGCGAAACGGGCGGCATTCTTCTGGCGCTGACTGCGACGTTCTGCTGCATGAAGACAGCGGTCGGGCTGGTGACGTCCTGTTCCGAAACGTTTACGGCGATGTTCGGCTGGGTGAAGTATCGCCCGTGCGCGATTGCACTGTCGGTATTCGCGCTGCTGGTTTCGAATATCGGGCTGAATCTGATCATTAAATTTTCCGCGCCGGTATTGTATTTCCTGTATCCGCTGGCGATTGTTCTGATTCTTCTGAGCCTGTTCGGTCGGTTCTTCGATTATGATAAGCGCATTATGCGCTGGACGATCGGCTTTACGGCGATTGCCGCCGCACTGGAGATCCCGCGCGTGGCGTGCGCTGCGGCGCTGAAGGGCATCGCGGACTGGGCGGCGGGCTGGCTGCCCCTGTATTCGGTTGGACTCGGCTGGGTGGTTCCCGCGGTAATCGGACTTGCGATTGGGTTCATCCTGCGCGCCAGCCGGAAAGCGGCGTAAACGATTCACACAAATCGCCTCCCTGTGCATAAAATACAGCGCGGGGAGGCGATTTTTATGGTTCGGTGCGTTCGACGCGGCTCACGGGCGCGCACGGCAGGGTGGATTCTGATGCTTGCGGGTACGATTCTGCTGATCCTGTCGCTGCCGAGCTGGTTCTGGTTTACGGGGCTGGGACTGCTGCTGGTCGGGGTGGGGTATCTGCTCTGGCGGTTTCTCTGATTTTTTTCCATAAAAACCGGCGAAGAACGAAACAATCGATTCATTCGCCGGTTCTCTTTGCTTTTCTTCGCATCACAGAGCGCGTTCAACCTTGTTGCTGCGCAGGCAACGCGTGCAAACGGACATACGCTTCGATACGCCATTGACCAGAACATGCACCTTCTGCGTGTTCGGAGCCCAGGTGCGGCGCGTCTTGCGGTTCGAATGGCTGACGTTATTGCCATAAACAACGCCCTTGCCGCAAACTTCACAATACTTTCCCATACTCTATCACACCTCCTTCAAGGGTATGTCACAACAAACAGTAGAATTATATCACGGATTGGCTGTGAATGCAAGACTATAAGATGTAAAAACTCTGATTGTCAGGAAAAAATCGAAATTCAAGCAACCTCTCCACCGTATACGCCGCCGGATACGATTGAAAGATTGAGAGGGTTTTCCCCCTCTCGAGCGCTCCATTTGGGTTTTAGGAAGCAGGAATATACCCTTTGATGTAAAATGTGAGTGGTTTTTCGGGGAAATTGCGGTCTGTAACGCCTTTGACGCTTGCATAATCCGCAAAAAGACGGTATACTGTTATTTGAGAGGATGCAATAGAATCAACCTTGATGGGAGGTTTGAATATGGACTGCAAATTCACTACAGATCTCGGTCTGGTCACGGTCAACGACGAGGTTCTGGTGCGCGTCGCGGGTTATGCCGCGCTGGACTGCTATGGCATTGTCGGCATGGCTTCCAAGCGTTCCACCGACGGAATCGTTCAGCTGATGGGCTTTGAAAATCTGGGTCGTGGTGTGAAGATTCGCACCTCCGGCGATAAGGTGGACATCGATCTGTTCATCATCGTGGAATATGGCATTTCCATCAGCGCCGTTGCTGCGGCGATTATCGAAACCGTGAAATATAAGGTGGAGCACTATACGGGAATTCCGGTCGGTCGCGTCAATGTGTGCGTGGAGGATATCCGCGTCTGATTTGAACTGTCCGAGCACGGCGGCGCGTCCGCACGGCGCTCTGCGACCGATTATTGGAGGGCAATGAGGCATGGTAAACAGAATAGACGGCATGATGCTCAAGGAGATGTTTGCGTCGGGCGCCGCGCTTTTGACGCAGAATCGCGAGAGCGTCGATGCACTGAACGTTTTTCCCGTACCGGATGGCGATACGGGTACGAACATGACCCAGACGATCACATCCGCGATCAAGGAAATGAATTCAAAGCGCTATACGAGCGTTGCGGATGTGGCGGACGCGGTGGCGCGCGGCGCGCTGAAGGGCGCGCGCGGCAATTCGGGCGTAATCCTGAGCCAGATCCTGCGCGGCTTTGCGCGTGCGCTGGTCGGACATGAGGAGATCGACGCGCCGCTGCTGGTAAAAATGGTGCGCGAAGGTGCGAATACCGCGTACAAGGCGGTCATGAAGCCCAAGGAGGGCACGATTCTGACCGTCGCGCGCGTGATTGCGGACGAAGTGGAAAAGGCGGGCGCGCAGGAAACGGACATCGTTGAGCTGTTCAAGGTGATCCTTTCCGGCGGCGACGCAATTCTGAGAAAGACGCCCGAAATGCTGCCGGTGCTGAAGCAGGCGGGCGTGGTCGACAGCGGCGGAATGGGTCTGATGGTCGTTTACCGCGGGATGTACGCGGCGCTGACCGGCGAAACCATCGAAGCGCAGGCGGACGAGGGCAAGGCGGACAGCGCGCTGCCCGGCGAATTCGTGGACGATCACGGCGATCTTTCGCCCGATCAGATCAAATACGGCTACTGCACGGAGTTCATCGTGTCGCATCCGAGACCGGACATGAAGGAGAGCGAAGTCGTTCGTCTTCGCAAGCGTCTGGAGAAAATCGGCGATTGCGTGCTGGTGATTTCCGATTTGTCGGTCGTCAAGGTGCACGTGCACACGAACGATCCCGGCAAGGCGATTCAGTACGCGCTTGAACTGGGCGAGCTGGACGCGCTGAAAATTGACAATATGTTCGAAGAAGCGCGCGAACGTCAGGCGAAGCGCCAGGAAGCGGAAGAGGCGAAGAAGGCGGAGCTGAAGGAATACGGCATTGTCGCCGTCGCGCTGGGCGACGGGCTGGTGAATATCTTCCGCGATCTGAATGTGGACAAGGTGGTCGACGGCGGACAGACGATGAACCCGAGCATTCAGGATCTCGCCGAAGCCGCAGAAGCGACGGGCGCGAAGAACGTGTTCATCCTGCCGAACAACACCAATATCATTCTTGCCGCGCAGCAGGCGAAGGATTTGACGGACAAGAACGTGATCGTTCTGCCGACGAAATCGGTGCCGATGGGCATTTCCGCGGCGCTGGCGTTCAATCCGGAAGCGAGCGTTGAGGAAAATACCGCGGCGATGACCGAGGCGGCGGAGAATGTCAATACCGCATCGATCACATTTGCGGTGCGCGATACGAATTATGATTCCCATGAGATTCATTCTGGCGACATCATGGGCATGATCAATAACAAACTCGAGGTGCTCGGACATGAGATCGACAAGGTCGCCGAGGAATGCGCTGAGAAGATGGTAAGCGAGGATTCCTCGCTGATTACGATCTATTACGGCGCGGACGTCGAGGAAGCGCAGGCGCAGGCACTCTGCGATCAGCTCGCCGAAAAGTATTCCGATTGCGATGTGGACGTGCAGAACGGCGGTCAGCCGCTGTACTACTACCTGATCGCGGTTGAATAAGGCGCTTTAATTCCATTGCCGTGCAGTGCAAAACGCTGTGCGGCAATTCTTTTCGAGAAAACAGTGAGTGCGCCGGCATTTTTTGAAGGGGGGAAACGCGGTTGGAGATGATGCTTTCCGAAATTCGCGGAATCGGACCGGCGCGGCTGAAGGCGCTGAACGATGCGGGAATCTTCTCCGTGCGCGATCTGGCGATGCTCCTGCCGCGCGATTACCGCGATTTGAGCGCCATTACGCCGCTGGATGCACTGATTGCCGGCCAGCCGGCGGCGGTGCGCGTGCGCGTGACCGGCGAGGCGCGCGAACAGCGCGCGAAGAAGCTCTTGATTTCCAAAGCGTTTGTGACCGACGGCGAAACCGTGATTCAGGCGGTCTGGTACAATCAGCCATGGCTCAAAAAGCAGCTTACGCGCGATCGCGAACTGCTCCTTTACGGAAAGCCCGAATGGAAAAAGGGTGTTCTGATGCTCGTAAGCCCAACGATCGAGCAGAGCGCCGGGCTGATTCCGGTTTATCGCGCGATTGCCGGCATTCCGCCGAAGGCGCTTCGCGCGACGATCGAGCGCGCGCTGGACGCGTGCGACAGTTCATGGATCGACGAGCTTCCGGAAAGTATCCGCGCGCGCTATGGACTGTGCGAGCGCAATTTCGCGCTTCGAAACGCGCATTTTCCGGTGAGTCGTGAGGCGCTTTCCGAAGCGCGCAGGCGGCTTGCATTCGAGGAGCTGCTTTTGTATCAGGTCGCGCTCAGGCTGATTCGAAATGTCGGGCGCAAGGGTGTTCGGATGGATTTTGCGCTTGATCGGTTGGATGCGTTCTGGAAAACGCTGCCATTTCCGCCGACGAACGCGCAAAGGCGCGTAGCGCTTGAAATCGCAAACGACCTTCGCTCCGATCGCGCGATGACGCGCATGGTGCAGGGCGACGTGGGCTGTGGAAAGACGGCAATTGCATTTGCGGCGATTGCAGTGGTGCACGAATGCGGCTATCAGGCGGCGCTGATGGCGCCGACGGAGGTGCTTGCGCAGCAGCATTTTGAATCCGCAAAAGCGATTCTGGAGCCGCTCGGATGCCGAATCGGGCTTCTGACGGGCAGTCTTACGGCAAAGGGGCACCGGATTGCGCACGCGGCGATCGCATCCGGCGAATGGGACGTCGTGATCGGCACGCACGCGCTGATTACCGATAAGGTGGAATACAAAAATCTGGGACTCGTGATTACCGACGAACAGCATCGTTTCGGCGTTCGCCAGCGCACGATGCTCGGCGAAAAGGGCGATTCGACGAATGTTCTGGTCATGTCCGCCACGCCGATTCCGCGGTCGCTTTCGCTGATCCTCTATGGCGATCTCGATATTTCGATTGTGGACGAGCTGCCGCCCGGGCGCAAACCGGTCGCGACGCGCATTGTTTCCGAATCTCGACGCGACGGGCTGTACGGCTTTCTGCGCGCGGAAATCGCGAAGGGGCGGCAGGCGTATGTCGTTTGTCCGCTGGTGGAGGAATCCGAGGCGGTGGACGCATCGCCGGCAGAGCTGGTGTATGAGGATTTGCGCACAAATCGATTGCCCGAGCTTCGAATCGAGCTGGTGCACGGGCGGATGAAGCCCGCCGATAAGGACGCGGTGCTCGAAAAATTTCGCGCGGGCGAAGCGGACGTGCTGGTATCGACGACGGTGATTGAGGTCGGCGTGAACGTGCCGAACGCGACGATCATGGTGATCGAGAATGCCGAGCGGTTCGGGCTTGCGCAGCTGCATCAGCTTCGCGGGCGCGTCGGTCGCGGGGCGCATGAATCGTGGTGCTTCCTGATGGCGGAGCCGAACGAGCGGCTGCGGTTTTTGACCGGCACGAACGACGGATTCAAGATTGCGCAAAAGGACATGGAGCTGCGCGGTCCGGGTGAGTTGTTTGGAACGCGGCAGTCCGGTGCGATTGCCGAAGGACTGGGGCTCGCGGGCACGGATACGCTGATTCTGAAGCAGACGCACGATTTGGCGCGCGAGCTGATGAATGGGGATTCGGAAGACGCGCGCCGAATCATCGAGCTTTCCCGCGCGCGATTCGGTGAAAAGCTGGAGGGCGTGGCGGTAAATTGAATGAAGCGCTTCCTGCGCGCAAGCGACGATGACAAATCGGACTTGACGTTTTCCCTTATGCAAGCGATGGATTGCTGAATTGGGCGTTTTCCCGCGTGTGAAACGCGGGATTTTTTGATGGTTGCAAAACGGGCGGGGGCAGGGTATAATTGGAAGCGGCGGCATTGCGCGAGCGCGTGCAATACTTGAGCGCATCCTGAGGCGCAGGGATGGCTCGCCGCGCGCCGCTTTCGTCGCGATCCGCGAATCTGATTTGATTTTGCGGAGGTTGTTATGGAACTCGAATTTGGATTTTCGGAGACGGAAATTACGCCGCATACGCCGATTCAAACGATCGGCTTCGGCGTTCAGGAGCCTGCGACGGGCGTGGAACGCGCGCTAATGGCACAGGCGACGGTGTGGCGGCTGGGCGAAACGATTTGCGCGGTGATTGCGATTGATCATATCGGCTTTGCGATCGATCACGCGCGGAGCCTCAGAACGCGCATTGCCGATTTGATCGGCGCGGGTCTGGAACAGGTAATGCTGTGCTTTTCGCACACGCACGCCGCGCCGAACGATTCCGCGGAGCCCGAATACTCGGAATGGGTGGATGAACGCGTACTGGATGCGGTGCGCAGGGCGATGAATGGGATGCTGCCGGTGCGCGCGGTATGGGGCTGCGCAGATGTGGAAATTGGCGTGAATCGGCGAATGGGCGCGGCGCTGGATCGGCGCGCAGGAATTTTGAAGGTCGTGGACGCGAAAACCGGCGCGAATGCGTTTGCGCTTTTGCGGCTCACGGCGCATGGAAACGCGCTGAAAGCGGACAATCGGCTGATTTCGCCGGATTGGATTGGCGCGGCGCGCGACTGGATTTCGAAAAAGCTGCATTGCCCGGTGATGATTGCGCAGGGCGCGAGCGGAAATGTTGCGCCGAAATATTTCTGCTCCAAACTGAAGCCACCGGATGCGGATGATACGTCCGGCAGATTCGTGCGCACGAACGATGCGCTCAGCGAGATGGCACGTGCGGTCTGGAAGGGCGTCGGGCGTGTATTTGACGGCATTCAGGCGCGGGAGGTCAGGACGCTTCGGATGCATTCGGCGCGCAAAGCGTTTCTCGCGCGCGTTCCGGAAATGCCGCGGGCGCGGGAAATTGCGGAAGAGGCGCACCGTGCGGCTGAAATCGATGGAGCGCGGTGGCTGCGCGAGGTGGCACGGCTGAATGCTGAAGGCGTAAAGGAGCAGTACGAGACGGTTGAGATGCAGTTTTTCCAGCTGGACGAGGGCGCGCTGATTGGCGTGGCGAACGAGATCATGTGCGAACTGGCGCTGGAGGTTGCGAAAAAGGCGGGCAAAACGGTCTTTTTGGGCGGATATACGAACGGCAGCGCCGGCTATCTCCCGACGGCGGAAGAATACGACCGCGGCGGCTACGAGGTGTTCTGGTCGATGCTGGAATACTTCATGTATTATCCGCGCGTGATGCCGCTCGAACGCGATTCGGCGGAAACAATTGTTGAAATGGCATTGGAGGGAATACGATGATTTACGATTCGATTCGGAACATTTGCCTTTACAAAGGCATTCACCCCGCGCTGGACGCGGCGATTGAGCAGCTGCTTGAAACCGATCTGCTGGCGTATGAGGTCGGCAGGCATGTATGGAACGAAGATACCTATGTAAACGTTCAGTCCGTGAATTATCTGGAATTCGGGCGCTGGGAGAAGCATGATCATTACGCGGATATCCAGATCAGTCTGAACGGCGGCGAATCCGTGGCAGCGATGCCGGAAAATCAGGTCGAAGGCTGGCTTGAATACGATTCCGGACGCGATGTGACGTTCTCCGATTCCAGACAGACGGGCGTTCGCGTGCCGCTGGACGAGGGGATGTTCGCACTTCTGTTTCCGTGGGATGCGCATATGCCCTGTCTGAGCAACGGCGCGGCGCATGGCAGGCGCGCGGTGGTCAAGGTGAAGATGCGATAAGCGAACCGCCCGCAGATCCGATTCATGGATTTGCGGGCGGTTGTTTTAAGGCAACACCGCACAACTCGGCGGCGCGTCCGGCGATGTCTTTTCCGCCATCTGCGGCATGCAAATTCCTCGATTTACCGCCAGTAAACCTTCGAAATTTGCATTTGCATCTGACGAAAAATCCATTCGCCAGCCGACCACCTCATTTGTGCGGTGTTACCTTAATCCAGCACAAGCCTTATGCTGCTGCCGCCGGATTTTTCCTTGGTGACGAGAATCTGTTTGCCGATGCGTTCCTTGAGTTCGGCGACATGAGAGATGATGCCGACGAGACGATGGCTTTCGGCGAGATCGTTCAGCGCGCGCATTGCCTGCGAGAGTGATTCTTCATCGAGCGAACCGAAGCCTTCGTCGACGAACATCGTGTCCAGCTTTACGCCGCCGGCGGTCGATTGAATTTCATCCGAAAGCCCCAGCGCGAGTGCGAGCGACGCTTTGAACGCTTCGCCGCCGGAGAGCGACTGAACCGGGCGCGAGGTGCCGTTGTAATGGTCGATCACGTCCAGATCGAGCCCCGTCTGCGAGCGCTTGTCCGCCCCCTCCGCACGCAGAATCAGTTCGTATTGCCCGCCGGACATGACGAGCAGCCGCTGATTGGCGCGGTCGAGCACGCGGATGAAGTGCGCGCGCTGAACATAGGTTTCGAATTTGATCTTGTCCTTGTCGCCGCGCAGCTGACCGTTCGCGGTATCCGAAAGCGTCTGAACATCGCGCAGCTCGTCTTCCAATGCGCCGAGCGCATCGCGCTGGGAAGCTACGCCCTCGCGCGCCGTGTGATTTGTGTGAATGCGAATGCTGATCGCTCTTTCGCGCTGCTGATATTGCTGAATCTGATTGTCGACGGCTTTGAGCGCGGCGGATTCCTCCTGCGCGCTCTTTTCGGGAATGGTGGATTGCTGTGCTTCGAGCTGCTGAATGCTGCCGGCGAGCGTCGCGATGCTCTGATTGCAGTCGTCGAACGCTTTGCGCGCGTTTTCGACGGCGTTTTCGAGCTGTTTCTGGCGAAGCTCGAGCGCCTTCAACTGTTTTTCCGCTTCGGCGAGCGAGGCGAATTTGAGTTCGCCGCGCATCTCGTGAATGCGCTTTTCACCGACGGACTGGAGCGCGAGCGTCTTTTCGTGCTCGCTGCGGAGCGATTCCAGCTTTTCGCGTATGGCGTTCTGCTGCCCGGTCAGCTTTGGAAGCTCCGATTCAAGCCTATGCTTTTCAAGAAGATTTCTGTTTTCGCGCTGAGTGCCGTTATTGCATTCGGTGGATTTGGCGGTGTTTTCGCGAATGCGCGCCGCAATTTGCGCTTCGGCATTTTCGGGTTCGCCGCTGCCGAGCAGCGATTCCAGTTCATTTGCGAGCGTTTTGCGCTTTTCATTTACCGTTGCCAGGCATTCGCTCGCGCGCTGAGAGGCTTTTTCGCGCTCCGCGCGCGTTTGATTGAGCGATTCCTTCATCTGATTCAGCGATTCTTCGCTTTGAACGTTCTGCCGGAGCGGCGCGGGGGACGGATGCTCGATCGAGCCGCAGACCGGACAGGGCGCGCCGTCCTCGAGCGTTTGCGCGAGAATGCCCGCCTGCGCGCTGTAAAACAGGCGCTCGGCGTTTGAACAGGCGGTATTTTCCGCGTCGAATGCTGATTGCTTTTTCAGGTAATCCGCCTGCGCGTCGGCAAGGCGCTTTTCCGCGCTCCCATAGTCCGAAAGAAGCTGAGACAGGTGATTGAGCCTTTGCTTTTCTTCCTTCAGGCGATCGAATTCCGCTTTCAGGCGCTCGAGCGCTGCGCCCGCGTTCGCGAGCATTTGAAGCGATTCCTGGTTTTGGGCGATTGTTTCGGAAACGCGATTCAGCTTCTTTTCGCCGATCGTAATCTGATTTGCGCGGGCGTCGATCTGGCTGCGCAGGGATTCAAGCTGCTGCATTTCCTGATTCAGCTTTTCATAAATCGGCAGTTGCCGTTTGATTTCCGCGCGCGCGTCGGCAATTTCGGCGGATTGCTTCAATGCCTCGTTCGCCTGTCCGAGCGCCTTTTCGAGCGGCGCGCGCTCTGCTTCCTTCAGCGCAAGTTGCTTTCGATTGAGTTCAAGCTGCTGCGCGCGATCTTCGTATTGCCGCGCGAGGGTCAGGCGGTTCTGAATGCCGTCCTTTTGCCGATTCAGGTTGGCGAGCGCTTCGGACAGCTGAACCTCCGTCGCTTCATCCTCCTGAATCAGCGCGTCGATCAGCGCCGGAAGCTCGCTGGTCGGGAGCTGATCGGCTTTCGCGCGTTTCAAAAGCTCGGCGTTCGGGCTGAGCGGGTCGCATTGAAGATTCTGCGTATGCAGGCGAATCGCTTCGCGATTGCTTTCGCAGCGGCGGGCAAGCGCGCGCGCCTTATCGGAAAGGCGCTTTTGGAATGCGTCGTAAAAATCGGTGGCGAAAATGCGGCGGAAGATTTCCTGACGCTCCTCGGTGCTCGCCTGAAGGAGCTTGCGGAAATCCCCCTGTGCAATCATTGCGATCTGGCAGAACTGGTCGCGATCAACGCCAAGCAAATCGCGAATCGCCGCTGTGACGGGCTTGGTTTTGGTAATTGCGCTGCCATCGGGACGAATCAGCTCGGCATTTGCGCTTTCCTTTGTTTCTCCGCCGCCGCGCAGCGCAGGGCGCGTGTATTCGGGATTGCGCGTTACGGTATATTTCTTCCCGTTATAGAGAAATTCGAGCGTAACGAACGTCTTTGCGCCCGGAAGCGCGTATTTCGAGCGCAGCATATCGCTTTTCCGATCGCCGCCGCTGGGAGAACCGTAGAGGGCGAAGGTGATCGCGTCGAAGATCGTGGTTTTGCCTGCGCCGGTATCACCGGTGATCAGGTAAAGCCCCGAATCGCCGAGGCGGGAAAGGTCGATTTCCGTTTTCCCCGCATAGGGACCGAACGCGGACAGCGTGAGCTTCAGCGGTCTCATACAGTTTCCTCCTTCAGTTCCTCGATCAGTTCGGCGACGATTTTTCTCTGGCGATCGCTCATGGGCTGGTTGTTCTGCTTTTCAAACAGCTCCTCGAACAGCTGAACCGGCGATTTTTCGCTCGAGGCTTCCGCGGCGCCGATGATTTGATTGCGCCGCGTGCGCGCGTTATCGTATTCGATGCAGAGAAGATTGGGGTAAATCGTGCGGAGCTTCGCGTGCGCATCCGGCACGTCGGTTTCATCGGTGAGCACGATTTTGATGTAATCGCCGGTCGGAATGGATGCGTAGAACGCTTTTTCCGTGACTTCGGAAAAGTTTCCCTGAATCTGGCGGATTCTCCGAAGCGGCTCGATCGGAACGGTGCGAACGGAAACCGCGCCGGATTCGTCGATTTCCACAATCGTGGCGGTTTTTACCGAATTGCGCTCGGATACGGAATACATCATTGGCGTTCCGCAATAGCGAACGCGCGGCGAGAGGTTCTGGGACGCATGAATGTGCCCGAGGGCGACATAATCGAATGGATCAAATGCGGCGATATCGACGTTTCCCGCATCGCCGACGAACGTTTCCTCGGAATCGGAGCGCGTCGCGCCGGTGACGAACTGATGCGCGACGAGAATATTCACGCGCTCCGGCTGAATCGGCATGGCGGAAACGGCGGTTTTGACCGCGTCGGTATAGGTTTCAATCTCCGCGTCCGGATGCACGGCGCGAACGGTTGCGGGGCGCACGAACGGGAGAAGATAAAAATCGAACCTTCCATCCAGCGTAATAGGCTGAATCGCGCCGGAATAGACCGGGGAAATGTGAACGCCGCGCGCGTCCATCAGCCTGCCGCCGAACGCAATGCGCTCGGGCGAATCGTGATTGCCGCTGATCAGGAAAATATCCGAAACGAGTTCGGAAAGGCGACAGAGGAATTCGTCCAGCAGCGCGACCGCCTCGGCGGAGGGAACGGATTTGTCATAAACATCGCCGGCAATCAGGACGGCGCGCGGCTGCTCCTGCTCGACCAGCGCAAGAATCCGGTTCAAAAGGTATTTCTGATCGTCAATCAGAGAATATTCATACAGCCGTCTGCCCAAATGCAGGTCGGACAGGTGCATCAGTTTCATTGCGCTTCCTCCGTGTATTTCAAGAATTTCTCTGGCTGTCGTCTTCGCATTGAAAGCCCCTGATCAATCCACTCGTTTTTCAGTCGCTCCGTTTAGAGCCCCAGCAGGTATGCGCTCAGCACGAGCTGCCAGCACAGCCCCAGCGTATTGATCAGCCAAAAGGAATTGTGCTTCGTTTTATGCCGGAACTGCTTCATCGCAGCCAGTGCGCCCGGTGCGCCGCCCAGAAAGCCGAAAAGCAGAAGCGTTCGCTCGCGGATGCGCCATTGCCCCTGCTGCGCGCGGCGCTTGTCCGCCGCATAGAGGATATAGGCGATCAGGCTCATTGCGATAAAGTAGAAAAACCAGAGTACCGTCATCCTTCGTATGCTCCTTTTTTAGAAATTCGGCGTGTAAAAGCGGTGCGCGGCGTGAATTTGCGCGCGGTATATGCGGAATGCGCTGAATTCAATCCGCGAACAGTATGTGCCCAGTCCCACGCGTGCGCAGCGTTCGCCCTCAATCGGATTGGGATCGGAAAGCGTAACGACCAGTTCGCCGTCTACGGCGAGAAAGCACGTGTTTTTCACGATGCCGGTCTGAATCCGATAGCTGCGGCCGGATTCCGCCTTGAATCCCGAAAGCGCCTGAAGGCGGCAGCCGGGGTATTTCTCCAGCCCCGCCTGCCGCGTCCACCAGCCGTTCAGACCGCCGATATAGCCGATGCTCGCGTCATTGCGCGCGTAATCCCAGCCATCGGCGCGGAATGTGAAATTCAGATCGTTGTCGCACGGCGGAACCATCCGCCCGGTGAATTCAAGGATAATATCGCCGGGGAACGGCGCGCGGGAATAAATCAGTCCGCCGCCGTTTCCGCGATAGCAGCCGGTGAGCACACCGTTTTCCGCACGCCATTCGCCGCCGGTCACTTCCCAGCGATCGTCGATTGCGCCGGTCGGAAAATCGTCGGAAAAGAGCAGTTCACCGGGCTCGATATCCATTTGCAAAAATGAAAGCATGGTCTTTTACCGCACAAAGTGGGTCCAGACCGACGGCTCGCGCGCGGGAAGCCCGTATTTCTCCTTCGCGAGCTCAACGCCGCGCATCAGAAATACCATGTTCCGCGCGAGCGTGCGCATCATCTGAAGCCCTTCGCCGTCCTCGTTCGCTTCGCCAAGCTCGCGGCCGTGAATGCCGTTCCAGTACTGACCGGACGCAATCGGCATTCCGGAGATGCCGAAATACTTGTTCAGCTCGTCGTAGGTCGCGGTCAGTCCGCCGCGGCGCGCCGCCGCAACGCTCGCGCCGACGATCATGGTTTTGTCAAAATGCGTACTGAAGAACAGACGGTCCAGAAATGCGATCAGCGTTGCGTTTGCCGAGGCGTAATACACGGGGCTGGCGACCACGAGTCCCGCGCACTTTTCGAATTTCGGCGCGGCTTCGTTGACAATATCATTGAATACGCATTTGCCCGTCTTTGCGCATGAGCGGCACGCAATGCAGCCGCGGATATCCTGATTGCCGATGTGCAGAATCTCGGTTTCGATTCCCTCTGCGCGGAAAATTTTGTCCATCTCGTTCAGCGCGATGAACGTGTTTCCGTTTTTATGGGGGCTGCCGTTGATCATCAGAACGTTCACGATTGATTCCTCCTTACAGCTTTGCTTCCATCTCGTCGATCTTCTTTACCACTGCGTTTGTGATCGATTCCACCGTTTCCGCGCTGAAGGGATTATCGAGGTTTGCGAGCTTCAGAAGCTCGAAATAGCCTCTGCTTCCGCCTGCGCGACAGAGATTCATGTAATCCGCCCATGCCGCGGCGCGATCCTCGTCCATCCTCAGATAGAACTGGAATGCGCACATCTGCGCCAGCGCGTATTCGATGTAATAGAACGGATACAGGAAGATATGCTGCTTCTGCATCCAGAATCCGCCGCCGGAGAGAAATTCGTTTCCGTCGTAATCGCGCCAGGGCATATATTCGCGCTCCAGCTCGTGCCAGACCGCGCGGCGCTCGGCGGCATTCAGCCTTTCATCGTAAACGCGATGCTGGAATTCGTCCACGCAGCACATATACGGAATCACGTTCAGCGCGCCCCAGAGGTGATCGTAGAGATACATATTCGTCTTTTCGCCGAAGAAGCGATCCATCCACGGATAGGTGAAATGCTCCATGGACATCGAATGGATCTCGTTGATTTCGCTGGTCGAGAACGAGGTTTCCGGCAGCGGCATTCTGCGGCTTGCGATGAAGTTTTCAAACGCGTGTCCCGCTTCGTGGGTCAGAACGCCCACGTCCGCGGCGGTTCCGTTGAAATTCGAGAAGATGAACGGGGCTTTCCATTTCGGCAGCGACGTGCAATAGCCGCCCGCGCGCTTGCCGGGCTTCGTTTCAAGATCAAACAGGTCGTATTCGACCATGAATTCAAAGAATTCGCCCGTTTCCGGCGAAAGCTCGCGATACATTTCCAGCGCCTTCTGAACCAGCGCGTCTCGATCGCCCTCGGGATCGGCGTTTCCGTTCTGGAATACGAGCGATTCATCGTACCAGTGCAGCTTGTCCACGCCGATTCGCTCGCGCTGCTTCTCAAACAGGCGCGCGCACGCGGGCGTGATCACCTTTTTCACGCCGTCGCGGAATTTCTTTACGTCCTCGGGCTTATAATCGAACCGGCGGCGCTCGAGATACGCCATCTGCGTGTAGCTTTCAAAGCCGAGCGTATGCGCCATTTCGCTGCGTGCGGCGATCATCTGATCGTAAATGGAATCCAGCTCCGGCGCGATCGACGCGTACAGCGCGCACCACGATTCAAACGCTTCGCGGCGAAGCGTCCGGTCGGGCGACTGCATCGCCTTCAAAAGCCCGTAGAAATTGCACTTTTCGCCGCGGAAGACCGTGTTTGCGCTCGACGAGCAGACCACGTATTTGCGTACCAGATCGCCGATGCGCACCTGAATCGGAACGATTCTTTCATCGGCAAAGCGCGCGGAATTGCGCATCGTGGCGATCAGAATCGAGCCGAATTCGCGCTCGAAATCGGAGACGTATTCGGATTCCAGCAGCACCTTTTCCAGCTTCCGCTCGCAGAGCGACGCGGCGGGCATTTCGGAATTGAAATAGCGCATTTCGCCGTCATAGAACGGGTCGGCGGTGTTTACGGTATTGCGGATACTCGCGATATTGCGCATGGTTGCAATCTCCTTGGCAAGCTCCGTCTTTTCCAGCCACAGCGACTTGAAGGCTTCCCAGCTTTCGGCGCTTTTCAGCTTTTCGGCATATTCCTCGAGCGAACGCTTGTACACGGCAATATCCGGGCGCGCGTATTGGATTTCGGAAAATCTCTGCATGATATTCACCTCATTAAAATTCGATTTCCATCGAGTCGTAGCTGATTCTGAAGCCCGGCATCGCCTTTTCGAGCGCTTCATAGGGAATCAGACCGTTGTGGGAGAAATGATTGGCGACGAAGATCGTATGCGCGTCTGCCGCACCGCATTCGAGCAGCTTTTCGCGCATATTCAGATCCTTTTCGACGCCCATGTGACCGACGTAGGTCGTGATTTTCACGCCGTTGGTGCAGTCGAGCGAAACGAGATCGAGCTTTTTGCCCTTCAGACATTCGAATACGCGCGGGTCGAGTTCGTCGGTATCGTGCCCGTAGAGCAATGCTTTTCCGTCCTTCTCGATCAGGTAAATCAGCGCGCGCTCCGAGCGGTAATACGTGTTTCCCCGGAACGTGACCGGATATTCGTGCGAAGATTCTTCTCGATCGATGCAGTGTACCGCATCCAGCGCCGTCACCGTGTAGCCCTCGACCTCGAAAGGCTGATACGGCTCGACCAACTGAAACTGAATCAGATCGCTCAGGTGACTTTCAATCGCTTCGCCGACCTTCGCGTTTCCGTAAATCGTGACCGGCGGATAATTTTCCGGAAGATTCGCAAAGCCCGGCTTGCGGTAACCGATATCGGACGCGCAGAAATGATCGGAATGCGAATGCGTGACCAGAATGGATTTAAGCGGCGTGTAATCGATGTGATTCTGAATCATCTGCATAAACGAATCGGGACCGAAATCAATTTTCAGCCGATCATCCAGAATCGAACCCGCGCGGGAGCGGATTTCCTTCCCGCCGACCTTTCGCGCATAGGCGCAGTGGTCGCAGGTGCAGAACAGCGCCGGCGCGCCCTCCGCCGCGGCGGTTCCAAGATAGCGAATTTTCATTTGGATTCATCCTTTCGAATTTTCATCATACCATTCGATCATTTCCAAAAGCGAGCGAATGCTCCATGGATCGTCCAAATGCACGCCTGAATGGCGGGCGATATGAAACGCGGTCATGCCTATTGCGCGCGCCGTCCGATTCGGGCTCGTAATCGTCAACGTACAGGCTTTCCTCCGCGCGCGCTCCCATGGCGGAAAGCGCCTGACGGTAAATTCGCGGATCGGGCTTCATGCATCCGGCAAATGCGGAGCAGGTCGTCGATTCAAAATAATCGGAAAGTCCGGAATTTTTCAAGGTGAGGCGGAGCGACGGCGAGGTATCGCTGATTACGCCCATGCGAACGCCGCGCGCGCGAAAGTGTTCAAGCGTTTGAACCGCGTCCGGATATGGAATCAGCCCCTTCAGCCAGGTCATTTCGTGAAGCGCTTTTGCACGGGCTTCAACGAACTCCGCACAGCCCAGCTTTTTCAGGCGGAGCGCGTAAAATCGAACCCAGAATGCGCGCTCTTCGCGGATGCACGCGTCTTCGTTTTCACGGTTCCGAAGGAAAAACGCATCCGGATAGCCCGCTTCGGCAAACAGCGCGTCGATATCGCACGGTGCGGAAAAATCGCCGCCCGTCCATTCGCGAACGCGGGCGTTGATCCGTGCCGAGAGCGCAGAATCGCGATAAAGCAGTGTGCCGTCGCGATCAAAAAATGCGAATCGAATCATTTTATTCCTCAAACGTCATCAGAGAAGCCATCGCCACGTTGTTCGCGACGGTTTCCGCGTTCGTCGAGCCATCGGTGAAGATCGGTGCAGCGGTTGCGGTCGCGGTGTCCGCGCCGGTCTGGGCGAACGAAACGGCGATCAAAGCCGAATCGTATTCCAGAATAATCATGGAATTCTTAAAATCCTCGGGAATGCGAATGGTTTTGATCAGCGTTACAAATGCCGATTCGCTCAGCGCAGTTGCGCTTACTCGACCTGCGGCAACGCTTACGCCCGTGCTCGCGGAGCTGCGCACCATCTTATCCAGCGCCGCGTCGGAAAGTGTGTCGCCGAATATGGCGCTCAGCGCCTTTCGGGTAAGCGCCGTCGAAGCCGCGACGTAATGCCATTCGTTTTTCAGGCTTCCGGCATTTGCCAGATCGGGCAGGAACTGCGGCTCATCTTCCAAACCGCATGCGGCGATGTAATCCTCGTTGCCCGCCAGCGCGATCATCTTTTCCGCCAGCTCGCGCGCGGTTTCCTCGCGCAGGTCGTCCTGAATGAATTCGGCTTCCGCCTTCGGCGCATCCAGCGTGCCGAATTCCACCGGAACGGGCTTCATCGAAAGCGGTGCAAGGTTTGCCGCCATTTCTGCAATGTCCTCCAGCGCCGTGTCGGGCAGCGGGTGCAGCGAGATCGTTATGCTGTCCGCGCCGGTCTGAGCAAAGCTCGCGCCCAGCATTGCGTCTCCGTAATCCAGAAGCCAGAGCTGCTCGGAAAAATCGTCGGGCAGGCGTTCGCTTTTGTCGACGGTCAGCAGGCTGTTGACGACCATCTCGTCTGAACCGTGACTGCCAATGATCATGCTGAAAAGCACATTGCCGATGGTCGCATGAATGGCGTCGAGCGCGGTTTCATCGAAGGTTTTGCCCAGGTCGCTTCCGATCGCATTCGCCCATTCGCTGCCGGCGGGCAGATCGATGCGCCATGCCGCGATCGGCTGCGTCAGGTCGGCAGATGCAAATTTCTGAAGCGCGTCGAGCTCCGACGAGTAATAGGCGGAGATGTACGCTTCGTCGTTTGCCAGCGCGCTCATCTGCTGCGCCAGTTCGTTTGCGCGGGTAATATACCATTCGCCTTCGCCCAGAGCGGGAAGCGCGATCAGCATCAGCGCAATCAGCGATGCCATCAGCTTTTTCATATTCACATCCTCCTCTTGATATCCGAAATCACAATATCACCCACGACCGTGCGGTCTTCCGCCGAGAATGCCTGCGGGAAATTGTCCGAAAACAGAATCTGCGCGTTCGGCGGGAATTCGTCGTCGCCCTCCCAGACGATCAGCCGAATGTCGTATCCGGGCATTACCTCAATCTGATAGCCCGCATCGCCGTTTTTGATCGGAATCGCGCGCGTGTTTTCCATTGCCCTGCGGAACGCATCCAGGCGCGTGCCGAACGTAAACGCCGCGCGGGTCAGGCATCTGCCGGTAAACGGCTTGATGTAGACCTCGCCCCACGGCATTTCGCGGTACGTTAAAAACGTGCCGGAGGATTTGCTCGCCCTGCCCTCCAGCAGAAAGCGGATCAGAAGCATCTGCGCGGGCAGATTGCGCAGCGCGAAGCCGTTATCAGATCCGGAGATTGCGAATTCGGGGAAGGAAAGCTCGTAATCCGCATCCAGAAGGCGCATCAGAAAGCATTTCCTTTCGGAATCAAATTTCACGCCGCAGCGCGAAGATGCTTCGACGGGATCGAGCTCCTTATAGAGCGAAACATAGTGTTCAAACGGAACCAGTTCCTTGTTGTTCTGCGCAGTCGCCATGTGAATCTCCTTGCGTTATTTGATGCTTCTATTTTACAGGAAAAATGTAAAATCCATGTGTATAAAGCAAACGCGGGGGAAGAAAACCTTCCTCCGCGTTTGACAGGATGTTTTACATGATCGGATCCATATTCAGCGCCGGATGTCCCTTTTCGGTCAGGAATTCGACCAGCTCGGTGCTGTCGGTCGTGATCGTCTCGTCGGCGATCATATCGGTGAAGTTGTCCATGCCGAACAGTTCCTTCGCGGTCTTGTTCAGGCGCGGCGCAACGTCGTCCTTCAGCTCCTTCGGCATCCATACGATGCGCTCAATGCCGCCCTCCGCCTTGGCGAACTTCTTCGAGGAGATGAAATGGCGGCCGTGGCCCATGAAGCCCGGCGTCTGAACGCCGCCGCCGGTCATGCTGGCGAGCTCGCCGAACGTCATGCCGGAGGGGGTCATGCCCGCGTATTCGCGGTTGACGATGATCAGACCGTTCGCCTCCGGAATGATGCCGCAGATGCATTCGAAGCAGCCGCAGGAGGTCATCGGGTCCTCGAGAATCGAATACAGCGTAACCTGGTTGACTGCGCCCTGCGTCGCGGAGGAAACGGCTTCGTTTACGGTCGTGTACGCGCCGGTGCGCTCGTCGGTGCAGCCGGTTTTCGCAATCGGGCGGCAGGGACCGGTGGGATTTAACTGGTTGGTCGCCTTTGCATCCAGCCACGATACCGCGCCGCACAGCCCCAGACGCTCGGGCGTAACCACGCAGCAGTGCGCCGGCGCGAAGCTCTGGCACAGCGTGCAGGTGTAGAACGTATCGACGCTTTCGTCGGTCATCGACGCCAGACGGTCGTCGCGCTGATCGTAAACGGGCATCGCTTCTTCCTTCAGGATGCGCTCCGCTTCGGTCGGGTCGGTGACAAATTTGATTTCGCATTTGTCGACGACTGCGTCAAATTCGTCCATGCTCATCGTGTACAGCACTTCGCCGAAATGCTTAAGGCGCAGGCCCTTGTCGAACGCGTCGTTGCTGATGCGGATGCGCACCTGATTGCGCTGACCGGTGTGCATTACGCCCTCCATGTAGTTGAACCATGTGTGGATATGGCGCTCGATAACGGATTCAAAGTCGGGCTGCATCTTCGCGCCGGCAACTTTTACGCACGTCGCGATCGGGTATTCCACCGCGCCGGAATCGATGTCGGGGCCGACGATCGTGATTTTGTGGTCTTCCACTTCATCGGCGGGCGCCATGCGAACCAGCTCGCAGGTGACGTTCTTGCCGGAATAGAATTCGACCTTCATGTCCTTCTTGCGAATGATTTCGCCTTCGAACGCCGCCGCGAACGCAACCGGAATCGGCAGTTCCTTGACCTTGATCTTGATATTGCGAAGCTCGAGCGACTTCTTTACCGTGTGCGCGTGATCGGTTTCGGATTCCAGCGCGCCCGGCACCTGCATATCGCCCAGATCAATGTCCGCCACCACCGGGAAGCCCAGCGCAATCGCGCCCGCGCCCGCGGAGACGACCACCTCGTTCAACGCGCCGAACGTATTGACAAACGCCGGAACGCGCTCCTTGGTGTATTTGAGCAATCCGGCCAGATCGCCCGGCTGCACGCCGCCGAAGATCAGCGCCGCGCGAATTGCGACGGTGACGACGTGAATGACGCTCGTTACATCGTGACCCAGCGGCACGACGCGGAATTCAAGCCCGAGCTTTACGCCCGCTTCAATCGCCTGATCAATGCATTCGCCGATCAGGAACGTAAGCAATCCCTTCGACTGGTAATCCTTGATGACGCCCGCGACCGCGGCGGGATCGTCGCTCTTTCCGAGCACAACCGCCACGCCGGGAATGTCGCCCGTGACCAGCGGCACGCCCAGCGAGCGGATTACCGGATCGGGAACGAATCCGATGCCCGCTTCGTTTTCGTAGGGATTCTTGCTCTCAACGTATTTAAGACCCTCCAGAATTTCCGCGCCGACGGCGGTGGCAAGACCAGCGTTCAGCGCGTCGCCCAGCTCGGGCTTGTTGCTGATCAGGCTCTTGAGCACGCCCACGCACGCGGGCAGATCGCCCAGCTTGGCGACCTTTACGCCCGTCGCGGCGTAAATCGTCGGGAAGAAATAAGCGGTGTCCGGGAATGCGCACGGCGCGTCCGCGCCATGCTTGGCAATCGCGTCGTTTACGGCGTTCTCAGTAAGTCCTGCCACCGCGTTGGAACCGGCAAAAATCAGATCGGTTAATGCGCTCATCGGAAAAACCTCCTTGAATATGATCGGGCAAAGATCGGAAAATCCATATGAAAAAACTTCCGCACCATACCTTTCTTTAACATTATAATGGATAAAGTTTGAAAAGGCAAGCGCGGAAAGCGGAATATCGCCGATTTTGGAGAATTTGCCCGCAAAATATGAAATGCTCAGCGCGCCAAACCCCGTTTCGTTTATGATTTTGGAGACTGCCTTCGCGTAATTCTTTTTTCATTTCTGCGCCTCCTAAATCCATTTGAGGAGAGCGCCCTCCGCGTCGTCCGCATCGCTTCCCCGAATCGCAAGCCCGGGCGTGACGATTGCGCCCTTCGCGGCGCGCTGAATATCGCGCACGGTTCCGGAAAGGCCGCTGCTCCCGTGTGTGCAGAAGGGGTGAATGGTTTTTCCGGCAAAGTCGGCGCTTCGAGGTATGAGAAGAAAAGCTGATTCGAAAAACGGGACTGCCCAATCGCGCGAAAATATGGTATAATAAAGGCGCGAAGAAAAGGTGGGAGAACGTATGATCAGAATTTTATTTGTATGCCACGGCAATATTTGCAGAAGTCCGATGGCGGAGAATGTATTTCGCGAGCGGGCGCTGGCTGCAGGATTGCAGGTGCTTTCCGATTCCGCGGCAGTGAGCGCGGAGGAGCTCGGCAGCGGAATGTATCCTGCGGCGCGCGAAAAGCTCCGGCGCGAGGGCGTTCGGATTCAGCCGCATCGCGCGCGGCTTCTGGAAAGGGCGGATTACGACCGGTTCGATCGGATTTACGGCATGGACAAATCCAATCTGCGGGGAATGATGCGCATTTTAGGCGGCGATCCGGCGGGCAAGGTTGGGCTGCTGCTGGAATGCGCGGGGCTTGCGCGCGACATTGCCGATCCGTGGTATACGGGCGATTTTGATCGCGCGTACGCCGATATTCTCGCGGGCTGCGAGGGACTGATTTCAGAATTGAAAGAGGGAAACAGACGATGATTGCGGAAATTCTGTCGGTGGGTACGGAGCTTTTGATGGGTCAGATTGCGAATACGGACGCGCAGTATATCTCGCGCCGCCTTTCGGAGTTGGGTATTACAATTTATCGCCAGGTTACGGTGGGTGATAATCCCGCGCGCGTAAAGGAAGCGATTCGCCAGGCGCTCACGCGCTGCGACGTCGTGATCACGACCGGCGGCCTCGGTCCCACGGAGGACGACCTGACGAAGGAAATGGTCGCGGAGACCATGAACCGCGAAATGGTTTTGCACGAGGAAAGCCTGAATCGGATTTCCGCTTACATGAAGCGAATCGGCAGGAAAATGACCGAAAACAACCGCAAACAGGCGATGTTTCCTGCGGGCGCGATCATCATGCCGAATCAGTGCGGCACTGCGCCCGGCTGCATTGTGACCGAGGGTGAAAAGGCGGTCGCCGTGCTGCCGGGCCCGCCGCACGAGCTGAAGGATATGTTCGATCGCGAGCTCGCGCCGTATCTGGCGAAGAGGAGCGGCGTGGTGATCGAATCGCGTTTTCTGCATGAATTCGGCATCGGCGAATCGTTTCTGGAGACGCAGCTGATCGACCTGTTCCATTCCGAAAACCCGACGCTGGCGCTCTATTGCGGCGCGGGCGAGGTTATGGCGCGCATTACGGCGCGGGCGGAAACACATGAGGCGGCGATCCGCCTGATTGAGCCGCTGGAAGCGGAGATTCGCGCGCGGCTGGGCGACGCGGTGTACGGCGCGGGCGTGGATTACGATTTGCCGCACGCGGTGTATGATCTTCTGAAACAGCGCGGCGAGACGGTCTGCTTTGCCGAAAGTCTGACCGGCGGACGGATTGCGGCGAGCGTCGTGGATTGTCCCGGCGCGAGCGATGTTCTGAAGGAATCGTTCGTGACATACTGCGATTCGGCGAAGGCGTGCGTGCTGGGCGTTTCGGCGAAGACGCTTTCCGAATGCACCGCGGTGAGCGCGGAATGCGCGCGCGAAATGGCGGACGGCGCGCGGCGAATCAGCGGCGCGGACTGGGGCGTTTCTGCAACCGGCTATGCCGGACCCGACGGCGGCGACGCGGCGCATCCGGTGGGAACGGTGTTCATCGGCGTATCCGGAAAGGACGGAACGGAGGCTTACGAATTCCATTTCACCGGCAGCCGAGACTGGGTGCGGACGCTGGCGAAATCGAACGCGCTGAACCGACTGAGGCTGAAAATGCAATAAAAGAACGCGGGAACGCCCATGAACGGACGTTTCCGCGCAATTGAATCTGCGAAATGGCGAATCAGTTCTGCATATGAATCCTTTCGCCCTGCACCGGCGCATAGGCGATCAGCCTTTCACCGCTTAAGTCTTCCTTGTGCATATCCACGCCGCTGATCTGGTGGTTGTCGTAGGTCGTGTAATAGTAAATGCCCTTATCTGCGTTGCAGCAGGAGGTATAGAGCGTGATTTCGCATTTGCCGTCGCCGAGCCGGCAGCAGCCGCGCTGCTGATCGACGGATGCGAGAATATGGAAAAACTGGCTGACGCTTTCCGGTTCCGAATCGCCGGAGATTGAATTCATCCTTACGAAAGCCGCGCGGACGAAGCGCGATTGCGAGGACAGGTCGCCCGGAAGCCCCATTGCGCCCATTCCGCGGCTGTAGGCGTTCAGCGAAAGCGCGTTTGAAAAGGTGTTCGGGCGATTTTCCGCCGAAAGATGCAGATAGTTGTTGAGATTGAACAGCTGCATATCAAAGGGCGGATTGTTGGTAAGCACGCCGACGGGATTATTATAAATCTTCAGCCCGTCTCGGACGGATTCCAGCACAATGCATTCTTCCCTGTCCGCGATCAGCCAGTGCAGCTGCGCGACCGGCAGATTCTCCATAAAGGGCGTGTCGATCAGATTCACGGTTCCCAGCGCGCGGCGAACCTCCTTTACCGAGGCGCATTTACCGAGAAGATACGGAATCAGCTCGAACTGCGCGAGGTTGTTCCTGCCCTCCATGCTTTTCCCGTAATGCGCGTTCCCGACAAAATTCAGCCCCGCGACGCCGAGCCCCTTTTCGTTCACCGCGTCGTAATACAGCGGATAATCCTGCATGACGCACGCCATGCCGATCATCGCGTAATGATTTTTCAACGTTTCACCGTTTCGCAGCCGGAAAGGATAGTTCCGCGGCGTGATCACAACCTGGTCGCCATAGGAAATCTCATAATCCAGCGTTCTTCCGAAATAAAAATCCTTCGTTTTATACGTTGCAGCCGTACACATGATTTTTCCTCCAGTCTTTATTCGTTTGATGCTTTTTCGCAAATGCGCATGGATTTACGCCTTTACCGGCGTAATGACGGGTCGCCCGTCCTTGTCCGGAAGCGGCGTAAGCCCGCCGGCATTGCCGTCGGCGTGGAAGAGATAGTTCACGCCGGTTTCCTTATCGACCCAGATTTCCGTAGTGGTCAGCGCGCCCTGCGTATAGACCTTTTCAAATCGCTTGTCCATGAGTGTTTCCTCCTTTTATCGGCTGCCGACGATCGCGCAGACGGCGTTGATCAGAACGGCGGTAAGAATTGCGTAAAGCAGTCCGGGAACGGCGAAGCCCTCCACGAAATGCCCGCAAATATAAATCAGCGCCACATCGATCACCAGTCCGAACAGCCCGAGCGTCAGGCATCCGATCGGCGCGGAAAGAATTCGCAGAATCGGGCGAACGAGCAGATGCGCAATGCCCAGCAGCGTTCCCACCAGCAGCCACGGGCGCAGCAGCGCAAGCGTCGCCTCCGACCATTGCGCGGGAAGCGTCAGATCGCCCACCATCACGCCACACGTCGGTACGGCGAGCACGCAGCAGAGAAATACCAGAAAGGGGTTTTTTCGACGCTTCATGAAAGCCATTTTCCTCCGGATTGATTTATTCGATCGCGGCGATTTCATCCGCGAACAGCTTCCAGACGCCGCTGTTTGGCGGTGGAGCGACGAAGGAGAGCGTTTCTTCCTTCTTCGTCGGATGCCTGAAGGACAGGCGGTACGCCCACAGCGCGATCTGCTGCCCCGGCTTTCCGCCGCCATAGCGCGCGTCGCCCCAGAGCGGGAATCCCGCCGCGGCATGCTGGACGCGAATCTGATGCGCACGACCGGTATAGAGCGTTGCCCGCGCGAGCGTGAGATGATCGCGAATGGCGATCGGTTCGGAAAGCAGCTGCGCGCGCTTTGCGCCCGGCGTGCCCTCGGAAACGGCGCGGACAGTGAATTTCTGATTGCCCGATTCGGTTTTCAGAAGGTAATTGACCATTTCGCGGGAGAAAGGCATTTCCCCCTGAAGCACGGCGAGATACTGGCGATCCTGATCGTGCTTTGCAAACGCTTCCGAAAGCCGCGACGCCGCCTTCGACGTGCGCGCGAATACCATTACCCCGCCGACCGGACGATCCAGCCGGTGAACCAGCCCCATATAAACATTGCCCGGTTTCTGATATTTATTCCCAATGTAGCGCTTGAGAATGGAGAGCAGATCGTCGTCGCCGGACGCGTCTGCCTGCGTGGGCAGGTTCGCCGGTTTCACAACGACCAGAAGGTGATTGTCCTCATACAGCACGGGTACGGAAAAGCGCCCGGCGAAAATCGTGTCTATCGTATTCATGCTTCTATTATGATTGCATTTGCGGGTCTTGTCAAGATGCGAAAAATGCGGTATCATGATCCTGATTGGAGGAGTGCGCATGATTGCGATTCGAGCGCTTTGCGCGGCAGATGCGGAGACCTTTGCACGAGGCGAACGCGCGCAGGGCTGGCATTCGGAAGAAAAGAAATTCTTAAATCGCCTTGCGGACGCGGGTATGGGCAAATGCGCTTCGCTGGTCGCCGAATTCGAGGGCGAGCCGGCGGGGTACATCAGTGTGTATTTTTCGGCGGAGCACGGGCCGTTTCGCGATTTGCGCATTCCGGAGCTGGTGGATTTCGCGGTGCTGGAGAAATTCAGGCGGCGCGGCGTGGGCAGCGCGCTGATGGACGCGGCGGAAGCGATTGCGTTTCAGCGTTCAAACGTGATTTCAATCGGCGTGGGGCTGCATTCCGGCTATGGCAGCGCGCAGAGGATGTACGTTCGGCGCGGCTATGTTCCGGACGGAAGCGGCGTCTGGTTTCGCGATGCGGTCGCCGAGCCGTATCAGCCGGTGGTCAACGACGACGATCTGATTTTATATCTTGCCAAGGAGATGCGCAAGTGAGTATGCAATGGACGGGCGAACAGGCGCGGGCGATCGATGCGCGCGGCGGGAATCTTCTGTTGAGTGCGGCGGCGGGGTCGGGCAAGACCACGGTGCTGGTCGCGCGCGTGATGAAGCTGATCGAGGAGGGCGCGGGCATCGATCGGATGCTGGTGGTGACGTTTACAAACGCCGCCGCGTCCGATATGCGCGCAAAGCTTTCCCGAAAGCTCGCGGAAGCGGCCGCGGCGGGCGACGCGCGGTGCAGGGAACAGATGATCGCCCTCGAGCGCGCGAGCATTACCACGCTGCACGCGTTCTGCGCCGATTTCCTGCGCACGAATTTCGAGCGCACGGGCGTGGATCCGGCATTTCGAATTCTCGATGACGCGATTCGTCGCCAGCTGATGGATGCGGCGCTGGACGAAGCGTTTGAAGAGGCGTATGCGAAGATCGATTCCGATGAGGCGCTGCGGCGGCTGGATTACGGGCGCGGACCGAAAAATGTGCGCGCGCTGGTGGAAAGTCTCGTGGGCATTCTCGAGGAAAGACCGGATCCGGACGCGTGGCTTGCGCGGGCGGAGGACGTGGAAGCGCTGATTCCCGAATGGCGCGACGAACTGAAAAACGGCGCGCGGCGGGCAATCGAGAGCGCACTCGTAAGCGCTCAGGAGGCGCTGGATACGCCCGATTGCCCGGCAAACTATGCCCGCGCGCTGGAAGCGGACATTCAGGCGCTTTCCACCATTCGGCAAATCGACGAATACGATCCGATGATGCGCGCGATCGAGGAATTCAGCCCGAAATCCGCGGCGGGCGGCAAGCGCGGCGAAGCGCCGGACGCGGCAGTGCTCGAGCGCGTAAAGCAGCTCAGAACGCAGGTAAAAAGCGCACTGAAGGGTATTCGAATGCTCAAGCATCCGCTGAATCAGGCGATGACCGACGCGCGCGCGCTTTCCGAACAGATTCATACGCTCGGCATTCTCGCATTGCGCGTTCGCGAGCGATTCGAGGAAAAGAAGGCGGAACAGTCGGGGCTTACGTATTCCGATCTTGAAACGCGGACGCTGCGCGCGCTCAAGGACGACAGCGTGGCGGAGGGGATTCACGAGCGGTTCGATTACGTATTCATCGATGAATACCAGGACACCTCCGATATTCAGGAGGCGATCGTTTCCCGCATCGCGCGCGCGGACAATCGATTCATGGTCGGCGATGTGAAGCAGTCGATCTATCGGTTCCGAATGGCGGAGCCGCGGCTGTTTATCGAGAAATTCAATCGCTATCGCGCGGGCGACGGCGGAACGCTGATACCGCTGACGCGCAATTTCCGATCGAAGCGCGCAATCCTGGATTTCGTCAACGGCGTATTCGAAAAGATCATGACGGGCGGCGATTCCGAGATTGTTTACGACGAGCTGGCGCGGTTGAACGCCGGAAATCCGGATGACGAGCCGGGCGAAAAGCCGGAAATTCACATTCTGGAAACCATGCTGCGCGCGGAAACGGAGGACGAAATCGCCGAAATGAAGTCCGCCGAACGCGAGGGTTTATTCATCGCGCACAAAATTCGGGAGATGATGGACGCGGATCCGACGCTCAGATACCGCGATTTTGCGATCCTCACGCGTGCGAAATCCAGTGCGTTTACGCCGATGCTGCCGGTTTTGCTCGCGGAGAACATTCCCGCGTATGCCGACGGCGCGGCGGGCTATTTTGAATCGCTCGAAATTTCGCTGGCGACGGCGCTTTTGAAGCTGATTGCAAACCGGAGAAGCGATGTGGAGCTGATTGCGATTCTGCATTCGCCGGTGGTCGGTCTGAATGCCGAGGAGCTCGCGCGGATTCGAATCCGGAACCGGAACACGGCGTTTGTCGACGCGGCGTGGATGTACGCGTTCGGCGCGGAAATGCCCGAAAGGGGAATGGGCGAAGCGGATTCCGTGGGCGAAAGGCTGCGCGCGTTCTTTGACCGGCTTGAAATCTGGCGGCTGCGCGCGGGCACGATGAGCTTGGGCGAGCTGGTTCGCTCCGTGCTTGATGAAAGCGGCTTTTACGTTTATGCCGGCGCGCTTCCGGGCGGCGCGCAGCGTCAGGCGAATCTCGACCGGCTGGCGAGCGACGCGGCGCGGTTTGATTCCGAGATTTCCGGCTCGCTTTCCCGTTATCTGAAGCACGCGGAGAATCTTCGCGCGCGCGGCGACGGCGACGCGGCGCATCTGCTGGGCGAAAACGACGACGTGGTTCGCCTGATGACCATTCATAAGAGCAAGGGATTGGAATTTCGCGTGGTGTTAGGCGCGCTGATGGGCAAAAAGTTTGCATCTTCCCGCCCGACGGATCTGACGGCGCACCGCGATTTGGGCATGGGCATTTACCTGTACGATCCCAAGCTGCGCACGCGGAGAATCACGCTTCCGCAATCGGCGATTCAGGAGCGCACCGGCCGCGAAGACGCGGCGGAGGAAATGCGCGTTCTGTATGTGCTGCTTACGCGCGCTCGGGAGAGACTGATTCTGGTCGGCTCCGTGCGCGATGCGGCGCGCGCACAGCGCAGGTTCGACGCGCTTTCCCGTTCGCCGGGCGCGGGCGAGAGCTATCTGGAATGGATGATGGCTGCGCGCGGCTGCGCGGAAAAGGCGGGGCAGGGGCTGAATTCGGAGGTCTATGTTCACCATGTGCACGAGCTGAGCGCTTCGAAGCCGGAAACACACGATCCCCGCGCGCAGTTCGACGCGATCATGCGTTCGCCCGAGGCGTTTGCCGATCCGGAAATTTTGAGCGCGCTGGAATGGACATATCCGAATGAAAAGGATTCGGGAAAGCCGCTGAAGCTTACCGTGTCCGGAATGCTGCGCGAGGTGGAAGGTCCGGAAGCGCTTCCGGAGCGGATCGAGCGCCCACAGTTCATGGCGGAGGAAACGCCCGGAAGCATGACCGCGACGGAGCGCGGAACGGCGGTTCACCGCGCGATGCAGCTGATTGATTTAAGCGCCGTGCGCGGGCTTTCGGGTAAGGAACTTGAAAGGGCGATTGCCGAAACGCTGGACGCCGCAGCAAATCGGAAGCGAATGACCGCCGCCCAGCGCGAAGCCGTTCGTCCCCGCACGATCGCGCACTTTCTGGAAAGCGAATTGGGCGTGCGTTTGCGGAATGCGGAAACGGTGAAGCGCGAATGGCCGTTCAATGTGCGAATGCGCGCGGGCGAAGCGCTGACGGATGCGGAAGCGGGGCGATACGGCGATGAGGAAATTCTCGTTCAGGGCACGATCGATTGCTGCTTTATTGAAAACGGCAAATGGATTCTCCTCGATTACAAGACCGACCGCGCGGACGATCCCGAAGCGGTGCGCGCGCATTATCAGAAGCAGGTGAACGCATACGCGCTTGCGCTTTTCCGAATTACGGATGTGCCGGTGGCGGAGAAATACCTGTGCCTGCTGAATGCGAATCGGACGATTCCGGTTTGAATGCGCGGTTGACAGCGCGTTCGGCGAACGATATAATGAAACAGAAGATCGGGGGGATTGGATGATCACCGTTTTGAACGCGGAGACGAATCCGTTTTTCAATCAGGCGTTCGAGGAATACGTGTTCACGCATTTTACGGGCGACGAAATCTTCCTGATCTGGAGAAATTCGCCGGCGGTCGTGGTCGGAAGCTATCAGAACATCTGCCGCGAGGTGCACGTGCGTGCGCTGATGGAGAAAAATATCCCTGTCGTGCGCCGGATGACCGGCGGCGGAACGGTTTATCACGATCTCGGGAACTTGAATTACACGTATATCTATACGGAAAACGGCGAGATGGATTACGCGCGCGGGCTGGACAGGATGGTTTCGGCGCTGAATGCAATCGGTGCGCCGGTTCAGAGAAGGCACGTGTGCGATCTCGCAATCGGGGAAAAAAAGATTTCCGGAAGCGCAGGGCGCATGGTGAAGAATCGCGTGCTGCACCATGGGACGCTGCTGTTTGAATCCGACCTGAATGCGCTCGACCGGATCACCACACGCCGAAAAAACGATTCCTTTCGCACAAAGGGCACGGTTTCGGCGATTTGCACGGTGACGAACATCCGTCCGCATCTGAAAACGGATATGGAGATTGGCGAATTCGAGGACGCGCTTTTAAGCGCCGTGCTGCCCGGCGGCGCGGAACGGATTGCGCTCAATGCCGATCAGCTTTCCGAGGTGCGCGCGCTGGAGAAGGAAAAATATCGAAGCTGGGAATGGACGTGGGGAAAAACGCCCGCGTTTGAATATGAGAAAAACGGCATGTTTATGAATCAGCCGATTGCGGTTTCCTATCGGGCGAAGAAGGGAATCGTATCGGATGTACGGATTCAATCGGACGCACTGGACGGGGAAAGGGCGAAAGCGCTTCTCGAGGGCACACGGCTCGATCCGGACGGTTTTTGCGAAATCTGCCGCACGCTCGCGGGCGAACGCGCGGGGGAATTGATGGACTGGCTGATGTAAGGGTATCGCCGCATTTGCGCGGCGCTGCCTGAAGGAAAGGAACGAATGCAATGAACAGAAACGTAAATATGCCCAAACTCAGCCCGGAAATGGAATCGGGCGTGCTGTGCGCATGGCTGAAGGACGAAGGCGACGCGGTGGAGGTTGGCGACGCGCTGTTTGAAATCGAAACCGACAAAGTGGTCAATCAGATCGAAGCGACGGAAGCGGGCACGCTCAAAAAGCAGCTGTTCGAGGAAGGCGATACGGTGCCCGTAAACGCGGCGGTCGCGGTCATGGAGACGAAAGCATGATGGAGAGAAAGCCGGAATGGCTCAGGGTTCGCTATAATCAGGATGCAGTCAACGAGGTTGCCGAGCTGATGCGCGAATTGAATCTGAATACCGTTTGCCGCGAGGCGAACTGCCCGAATCTCGGCGAATGCTATCGCAAGCATACGTCGACATTCCTGATTCTCGGAAGCGTCTGCACGCGCAACTGCCGGTTCTGCAATGTAACGACCGGAAAACCGCAGCCGCTGGATCCGGACGAGCCGATGAACGTGGCGATCGCGGCGAAAAAGCTGAAGCTGCGCCATGTGGTGCTCACGTGTTCGACGCGCGACGATCTGCCGGACGGCGGCGCGGAGCAGTTCGCGAAAACCGTGCGCGCGATTCGTGAGCTTTGCCCGGGAACGACGGTGGAAACGCTGATTTCCGATATGAAGATGAATACCGACGCGCTGGATACGGTGATCGCTGCGCATCCGGAGGTTTTGAACCACAATGTCGAAACCGTTCGTGAGCTTCAGCGCGCGGTGCGCCCGCAGGCGGGCTATGAACGATCGCTTTCCGTTTTGCGCTATTGCAAGCAAAAGGAGCCGACGCTTCTGGTAAAGACCGGATTTATGGTGGGCTTAGGCGAAACGGATGAGCAGATCGACCGGCTGATGGACGATATCCTTGAAACCGGCTGCGACATTCTGACGATCGGACAGTATCTTCAGCCGAGCGCGAAGCATTACCCGCTCGCGCGTTACGCTACGCCCGAGGATTTCGCGCGCTATAAGGAACTGGCGCTGAAGAAGGGGTTCCGCCATGTCGCGTCCGCGCCGCTCGCGCGCAGCTCGTATAAGGCGTGGGAGGTTTTGGAGGACGCGCATGATCTATATTGAAACCGGTTCGAGAGACGTTTACTATAATTTCGGGCTGGAATACTATTTCACGGTCGAAAAGCGGCTGCCGGATACGGTGTTCCTGTTCTGGCGGACGACGCCGACTTTGATGGTGGGTAAATATCAGAACGTGCTCGAAGAGATCAATAAGCCGTATGCCGACGCGCACGGCATTCATCTCGTGCGCCGAATGAGCGGCGGCGGAACGATCTATACCGACCTCGGCGGCTGGCAGTTCACATTCATTCAGCATAAGGACGCGAAACAGATCGAGTTTCACGAATACATTCGCCCTGTGCTGGACGCGCTTGCCGAAATGGGCGTTTCGGCAGCGTTCAACGGTCGCAACGATTTGACGATCGACGGCAAGAAGTTTTCCGGAAACGCGCAGTACCGTCTGGGCGACTGCATTGTGCATCATGGGTCGCTGCTGTTTGATACCGATATCGCGCAGATGGTGGCTTCCACCACGGTGGACGATTACAAGATTACGTCCAAGGCGATCAAATCGGTGCGCGATCGGGTGACGAACATCTCCGAGCATTTGCCCGAAAGGATGACTGCGGAGCGATTCAAGGAGATCATGGTGCGCCATATCATGAACGATTCCAAAGCCGTTTACGAGGTGACGCCCGAGGACGACGCGCGCATTCGCGTCATTGGGGACGAAAAATTCCGCGCGTGGGAACGCGTTTTCGGCGCGAATCCGAAATTCAATATCGATCGCACGGGGCGTTTTGCGGGCGGCAAGATGCAGTTCAAGCTCGACGTGCGCAAGGGAAGAATTGAATCCGCGAGCGTTTACGGCGATTTTTTTTCTACGCTCGACGCAGATGCGATTACAAGCGCGCTGACCGGCTGCCGCTATGATCGCGAATCGGTGATGAACGCGCTGAAGGCGAACGGAATCGACGGCGCGGTTTACCGGATTACCGCCGAGGAAATGGCGAAGCTGATTGCGGATTGAGCAAAAATGGCGGCGGAGGAGACGAACTCCCCCGCCTTTTTATTCAAAACATCGGATCAACCGGCAATTCAGCGGGTCTGCGTCATGGTGCAGCCGCAGCGCGGGCAGAGATTGCTGTTTGCCGCGCAGGTGGTTCCGCAGTTCGAACAGGTGCTGCACGTTCCGGCGACTGCGGTCGTGCTGCCGCACGTGTAGCGCGTCTGGCTGACCGCACCGGCAACGGTCGAGGTGGACGCGTTGTTGCCGCAGGGCGACACCTCCTCATTCGCACAGGACGACTGCGGGAACAGGGGCAAGCTGAAAAATTCATCGCATACCGCTTCGGAAAATTCCTCTGCCGGGGGCACCTGGCAGAAGCCGTAGGTGGGCACCATGATATCCACTTCCGCCAGTACCTTCAGGATGATGCTTACGCAGACCGTGATTTCAAAGGTGCAGTTGCCGATGTAATTGCCGGAGACGCAAATCGCGCTCGCAAGGCTTTCAAGGGTGAACGGCAGGATCGAATCGTCCGGAATGCAGAGCAGTACGTCGCGATCGACGCTGAGCGTCGCCTGACCCATCCATTCCTGGCACCGCTGATCGACGAACAGCACGTCGATCGGCACGTCAACCGTGCATTTCACGCGCGCAAACTGCGGCCGGTCGCAAAGGCGCTCGATGCTGAGGTTCGTGATGTTGCCGCGCGTGGTCGAGGAACGGCAGGATTCGAACGTCCACTGACCGCACGGCTGCGGCAGCGGGCAGGGACTGTTTTCCGCATTCTCGACCGCTTCTTCGTGGGTAATTCCCGCGCCGCAGGTCGGGCAGGAGCAGGTACAGCGGTTATCCTCGCAGGTGCAGCGGCACTGCTTCGTTCCGGTAGGCCGGCAATCGCTGCCGGGAAGCACGGGAACGATATTCGTGATCGTGATCTGCTTTTTGTCGAGCTGCTCCTGCGAAAGGCAGCTGTCGTAAACGTTTTTGACCTGCAGGCATACGCGCTGGTTCAGACCCGTCAGGATGTTGCCCTTTACCACGCCGGGACTGCACGCGGTATCGGCGTTCTTATAGGAATAAAACGACATTCTTCATTCCTCCCAGGATGATTTTCGGGCGATTTCGCCGCCCTCACTGCCATCGTATGAATCGGGGAAAAATGCGTGCGACTTTTTTTTGACGGGAGACGGGCGCTGTGGTATAATGAAAGGAACAAATTCAAAGGGGCGTTTTGAATATGGCGAAGGTGGTTCTGGGGCTTTCCGGCGGCGTGGATTCGGCGGTCAGCGCGCGGCTTTTGCAGAGGGACGGGCACGAAGTGGTCGGGCTGTATATGGACATCGCGGGCGAATCGGCGCGCGCGGACGCGATCAGAACCGCTGAATTTCTGGGCGTTCCGCTGAAAATCGCCGATATTTCGCGCGAAATGGAGGAATGCGTCTGCGCGCCGTTCGCGCGCGCATATCTTTCGGGCGAAACGCCGAATCCCTGCGTGATGTGCAATCCCAGCGTGAAATTCAAAACGCTGATTCAGTATGCCGACGAGGTGGGCGCGGCATTCGTCGCGACCGGACATTACGCGAAATGCGAAAACGGCGCGCTGATGAAGGGACGCCCCGCGAATGATCAGAGCTATATGCTCTGCCGGCTCCGACGCGATCAGGTTGCGCGAATGCTCTTGCCGCTCGGCGGATATGAAAAGGCAGAGGTGCGCGCGCTGGCGGAGGAGATGGGCATCCCTGTGGCACACAAGCCGGACAGCATGGGAATCTGTTTTATTCCCGATAAGGATTATATCCGATGGCTGTCCGGGCGCGCGAAGCTGCCGGGCGCGGGCGAGATTGTATTGGACGGAAAGGTGATCGGCACGCACGAAGGTTTTCATCGCTATACCGTCGGTCAGCGACTGCCGGGACTTTATAACGAGAGAAAATATTACGTCGCGGCGATTGATCCCGAAAAAAATCGCCTGATCGCCGTGTACTGGGACGATTTATTCAAAACCGAGGTGCGCGGCAGGAGCGCGAACTGGCTGATCGACCGTCCGACGGAGCCGATTCGCGGAACCGTCCGCGTGCGCCATACGAAATGGGAAAATCCGGATTGCATGGTGACTGCCGATGGCGAAAACGTAATCGTTTCCTGCGATACGCCGGTGCGCGCGCCCGCGCGGGGACAGGCACTGGCGATTTATCAGGGCGATCGGGTGGTCTGCGGCGCGTGGATTGAATGAAAGCGGGCGGCGAATGCTAAATCCCGTCGACAAACGCGAATTTTGCCGTTTTTCTCTTGATGAAACGCGCTGAATCGTTTATAATGAAAAGTGGAAAATTGGCGGGAGGGATTGCGGAATGCGGCTCAAAACCCCGGTGGAACTGGTGGTCGCGGCGGATGCGGAATCAATGCTGATTGTGCGTTTGACGGCGGCGGGCGTGCTTGCGCGCGCGGGTTCGACGCTCGATAAAATGGACAGCCTGAAATCGGCGGTGGAAGAGGCGTGCACGTGTCTGGTGAACCAGACGAATCCGCCGGAGCGAATGGCACTCAGGTTTTCCTGCGAAGACGATCAACTGGTCTTCGGCGCGGAGGGCATTTCCGAAAGCACGCCTGCGGGCGATATGGACGAAACGGAGCAGGAGGTCGTTCGCTGCATTCTCGAATCCGTGGCGGACGAGGTGTGCCTGTTCGTTCGAGATGGCTGGCTGAAGGGCGTGGAACTGCGCGCGGCGCTTTGCTGAAGGTATGAACGGCTTGGAAAAAGGCGCGCAGGACGCGCTCGTCGCGCGATACATCCATTCGCGCGATCCCGATTTGCGGGATGAGGTGGTTCGGGCATATCTTCCGGCGGCAAGAAGCGTCGCGAGGAAATTCGCCGGCCGCGGCGTGGATGAGGACGATCTGTTTCAGGTCGCTTCGCTGGCGATGGTGAAGGCACTGGATCGGTTCGATCCCGAAAAGGGAGTAAAATTCGTAAGCTACGTAATTCCCAGCATGGTTGGCGAGGTGCGCAATTACTTCCGTGATTCCGCGCGGCTCATTCGCTTGCCGCGAAGGGGCGTTCAGTTGGCGGCGCAGGTCAATCGCGCGCGGGGCGAGCTGGAGCAGGCACTCGAACGTTCGCCGCGGGCGGACGAGATTGCCGATCGGCTGAACGTGCGATTGGAGGACGTGCTGGAGGCGCTCGGAATCTACAATCACCGGACGATTTCGCTGGATAGTGAGGACGAGGAAACGCCGATTGAAAATTTTGTCGGCGCGGAGGACGCGGCGCTGGAGGCGTTTGAGACGAGCGAGCAGCTCGCCGGCGCGATGAGCGCGCTTTCGGAGCGGGAGCGCAGCGTGATTCGGATGCGCTTTTTTGAAAATCTCTCGCAGCGGCAGATCGCGGAGAAGCTGAATCTTTCGCAGATGACGGTATCGCGCGTCGAGCGGCAGGCGCTGGACGCGCTGAAGAAGAATATCAAATAGGAGAAACGAATGAAATGGATTGCCAGCGCCGCCTTCGGTATGGAGGGCATGACCGGGCGCGATTTGAAACGAATGGGAATGCAGAACGTGCGCGTGCTGGATGTGGGCGGCGCGACGTTTGAGGGCAGCTATCAGGACGCGTTCCGTGCAAATCTCTGGCTTCGGACATGCGATCGAATCATGCGCGTGATGGCGCAGTTCGAGGCGCGGTCGTTCGAGGAGCTGTTCCAGGGAATTAAAAAGATTGAATGGGAGAAGATGCTGCCGAAGGACGCCAGGTTTCCGATTCGCGCCAAATGCGTCAAATCCCAACTCATGAGCCCGTCGGACGTTCAGAAAATCGCCAAGCGCGCGATGGTCGAGCGGCTGAAGGGCGCTTACGGCGCGGAATGGTTTTCGGAGACCGGCGCGCTGTTCCAGATCGATATCTCCATTCGCGACGATATCGCGACGGTGTGCGTGGATTCGTCGGGCGAACCGCTTTCCAAGCGCGGGTACCGCACGTGGAACGGCGAGGCGCCGCTGCGCGAAACGCTTGCCGCCGCGCTGGTTTTGCAGAGCGGATGGCATCCGTGGCAGCCGCTGGTGGATCCCTGCTGCGGAACAGGCACGATCCTGATCGAGGCGGCGTTTATCGCAACCTCGCGCGCGCCGGGACTTACGCGCCGGTTCGCAATGGAAGCGTGGCCGGTGGTGAATCATGATTATGAAAAGATCGAGGAGATTCGCCGCGAAGCGCGCCTGAAGTTTGAAGAGGGCTTGAAGCGCCCGATCAACATTTCGGGTTCGGATATCAATCCCGAAGCGATCGAGCTGGCGCGCCGCCATGTGAAGCAGGCGGGACTCGAGGGGCGGATTCGCCTTTCGGTCAGGGATTTGCGTGATGTGACGATCGCGGACGAGCCGGGCGTGTTCATTGCCAATCCTCCCTATGGCGAGCGGCTCGACAATTCCCGCGCGGCGCACGCGATTGCGAAACAGCTGGGCATTCTCCAATCGAGGCATCCCGGCTGGACGCTATGCGCGTTCTCGGCGGATATGGGTTTTGAACGCGAATACGGCAGGCGGGCAACGCGCCGCAGGCGCTATTACAACGGGCGCATTGAATGCGAATACCACATTTTCGAACAATCTACGCGAGGTGAATCCAGATGAAGCCGATGTTTAATCGCGCGCCTCTGAACGCGAATTTCCTGTCTCCGCTGCCGCTGGGCGCAATTAAGCCCGAGGGCTGGCTGCTCGACCAGCTGCGCACGCAGGCGGAGGGGCTTTCCGGAAAGCTGTATAAAATTTGGGACGACGTCAATGAAAAGTCCGCGTGGCTTGGCGGCGAAGGCGACGGCTGGGAGCGCGCACCGTATTACCTCGACGGGTTGATTCCGCTGGCGTGGGAGCTGGACGACGAGAAATTGAAGGGCGTATGCCAGAAATACATCGAATGGATTCTGGGAAGCGCGCGCGAGGACGGCTGGTTCGGTCCTGAAAAGAACGACGATTACTGGCCGCTGATGGTGGCGCTGAAGGCGCTGAGACAGTATTTTACCGCCACGAACGACAAGCGCGTGCTGGTTCTGATGGATAATTTCTTCAAATATGAATATCGCTCGCTCGCGGACAAGCCGATGAAGGACTGGGCGGTCGCGCGCGGCGGCGAAAATATCGAGCTCGCGCTGTGGCTGTACAATCTCACTGGGCAGGAATACCTTTTGAAGCTCTGCCAGAAGCTGCGCGCGCAAACGCTGGACTGGGCAAATTATTTCCATACGTTCCCGAATGCGTCGCCGATGTCGCGGTCGATGAAATGGGAGCGGCTGGTGGAAGGACAAAATGAGGAAAAAAGCGAGGGCGAATACCTGATCGGCGAATCACGCCCGTATTTCCAGAGCCAGTTTCATTTCTCTCACGGCGTAAACGTCGCGATGGGCTTGAAAACCCCGGGCGTGATCAATCTGTTCAAGTCCGGATTCAAGGAGCAGGGCGGTTTCCGCTTCGGATGGGAAAAGCTGATGAAGTATCACGGCGTGGCGAACGGAATGTTTACCTGCGACGAGCATCTGAACGGCTCCAGTCCTACGCAGGGCACCGAGCTTTGCACAATCGTCGAAGCGATGTATTCGATGGAAACGCTGATCGCGACCGGCGATTACGGCTCGCTTCCCTATGATGTGCTGGAAAAGATCGCGTACAACGCGCTGCCGGCGGCATTCTCGCCGGATATGAATCTGCATCAGTACGACGAGCAGGTCAATCAGATCCGCGCCACGAAGGAAGAGCATCACTGGTATAACAATGCGGACGATTCGAATGTGTTCGGATTTGCGCCGAATTTCGGTTGCTGCACCGCAAATTATCATCAGGGCTGGCCAAAGTTCGTATCGCATCTCTGGATGGCGACGAAGGACGGCGGGCTTTCGGCAGTGAGCTATGCGCCGTGCACCGTGCGCGCGATGCTCGGCGGCGTGCCTGGACGGATTACCGTGTCTGGCGGCTATCCGTTCGCGGAAACGGTGGAGATTACCGTTGCGGTCAAGCAGCCGGTTGAATTCCCGCTGTATCTGCGCGTGCCCGGCTGGGCGCGGCAGCCGATGGTGTATTTGCCGGACGGCGAAATCATGCGCGTCCGCGCTGACGACGTGACGTGCGTGCGCAGAAAATGGCGCACGGGCGACGTGGTAAAGCTGGAATTGCCCGCCGTTCCGCAGCTGACGAAATGGTATCATCAGTCCGGTGCGGTGGAGCTGGGCCCGCTGCTGATGGCGTTCCAGCCGCGCGAGGATTGGAAACAGATGGATAACGGAGATTACGAAGTGACCACCGAAGACAGCTGGAACTGGGCGCTTCTGCGCGACGAGCCGATGAAGGTCGTTCGCGAAGAGGAGCGCACGCAGGCGTTCGGCAAGGATAAGGAGCATCATGGCGTTCACGTGCTGGCAAAGGTCACGCAGGTGGATTGGCCGATGGACGGCGCGGACGCCGCCGCTGTTCCGATGGCGCCGAAAGCCGGTCCGCGCGCGCAGGTGATGGAGCTGGTTCCGTTCGGCGATACCTGCCTGCGTATCGCGCAGTTCCCGGTGTGCGCAATGCCTGCGGCAAAATAAAGATCGCCGCCGCAATTTCTGCGGCGGCGGTTTGAATACCTGAATGAAATCAAAGCGTTTCCGCGAGCGCTTCAGCTTGCCTGAACGCGCGTTCGAGCGCTTGGGCGACGTTCGTTTCCGGAAGATCGAGCGCTTCGGCGGAAATCTGATGGAAATTCTGAATGCCGAGCAGCTTTCCCGTGACTGCGCGGAGGTATTCGCCGCCCCAGTTGTCGCGGCCGATCGCGCTTCCGGATGTGGTGAAAAACGCCAGATCGCGCGCATGGCAGAGCCCGACGGGTTCGCTTCCTTGATAGATAAACGTGAGCGTTCGGACGCAGACGTGTTCGATATACGTTTTCAGGCTCGCGGGAAACAGATAATCCCAATACGGCGCACAGATGACAATCAGATCGGCTTTACTGAATGCCTGCGCGTGCGCGAATATGGGATGATCGAGCCTGCCTTGATCGATCAGCGCTTCGCGCATTTCAAGCGTTTCGCCGGTGAGCGGAACGAGCGCGAGCGCGTCCAGATTTATTTTTTCGATTTCCGCATCCGGATGGCGCGCTTTCCATGCGGACAGGAATGCGTTTCCAATGCGGCGCGTGCGCGAATTTGCGCGCGGACAGGCGTCGATCCAAAGCGCTTTCATTTGAATTCCCCCTTTTCAGGGACATTATATCGCAGAAAATCGGGAGGTGCAACTGTCCAATGAAGATTACTGCTCCAACATGGCACAACAGCGCCCAAAAGGGCGACTTCGCCAGAACCGTTCTGATGCCCGGCGATCCGAAGAGATCCAGGTGGATTGCCGAAACGTATCTGGAAAACGCGCGGCTGGTCAACGATGTACGCGGCGTTCAGGGCTATACGGGCACATATCACGGAAGAAACGTTTCTGTAATGGCGAGCGGCATGGGCATTCCGACGGTATCGATCTATGCGCGCGAGCTGTTCGAGGCGTATGATGTGGACAATATCATTCGCATCGGCACTGCGGGCGCAATCAGCGAGCATTTGGGGATGATGGACGTCGTGGCGGGCACGTCGGCGAGCACGGATTCAAATTTTGGCGCGCATTTCGGATTCCCGTTCACGCTTGCGCCCACGGCGAGCTTTTCGCTTTTGCTGAAGGCGCATCAGGCGGCGGAGAAACTCGGGTATCCGCTGCATATCGGGCCTTTGTATTGCTCGGATACACTGTATGACGACGATATTGATTACGATCCGATCATGAAAAAGATGCACGTGCTCGCGGCGGAAATGGAATCGGCGGGACTGTATCTGGAGGGAATGCGCACCGGAAAGAACGCGCTCTGCCTGTGCACGATCGTGGAAAATCCTTATACCGGAGAGGAAGCGACGGCGGAGGAAAGGGAAGCCGCGCTCGATCGGATGATTCAAATCGCGCTGGAAATGGCATGATGGCGGCAAAGCCGCAATCGAAATAAAAGGAGGATGAATCCCATGAAGAAACTGTTTTCATTGCTGCTCGCGGTCGCGCTGATTGCGAGCCTGTCCGTCTGCGCATTTGCAGAACCGGCGCTGAAGGTCGCGGTCGTGCTGGCGGGCGCGACGGGCGATCGCTCGTTCTACGATTCGGCAAACGACGGGCTGAAGAAGCTCGTGGATGCGGGCAAGGTTGAAGGCACGCTGATTGAATGCAAGAGCGACGCTTCCATGTTTACCTCGAACCTGATTTCCGCCGCCGAGAGCAACGATGTGGTTGTCGCGGTTGGTTGGGAATTCTGGGATGCGCTGGCGGAATATGCGCCGCAGCTGCCGGACACGAAGTTCATCTTCATCGATAACGGTCTGGACGGCGTGGGTGAGAATCTGATGAGCATCACCTACGCACAGAATGAGGGCTCGTTCCTGGTCGGCTATATCGCCGGCAAGCTTTCGACCACCGGCAAGATCGGCGCAGTCGGCGGCGAGGACAGCGAAACGATTAACGATTTCATCGTCGGCTACGAAGCCGGCGCGAAGCTCGCAAATGAGAATGTCGAGGTTCAGGTTCAGTATGCCGGCACCTATGACGATCCGGCGAAGGGCAAGGAGCTGGCACTGGCGCTGTATGACGCAGGCTGCGACGTCGTGTTCCAGGTCGCGAGCCTGACCGGCGAAGGCGTGTTCGAAGCGGCAAAGGAGCGCAATCTGCTTGCGATCGGCGTGGATTCCGATCAGAAGTACATCGATCCCGAGCACATCGCGTGCTCGATGATCAAAAAGGTCGGCGAATCCATTGAAACGGCGATTAACGACCTGATTGACAACGGCAGCTGGCAGGGCGGTCAGATCTGGGTTGCGGATATGTCTACCGGTCTGGTCGACGTCGGCTACGGCGACGATACGATGACCCAGCAGGTGTCCGACGAGCTGAAGGCGGAGGTCGAATCGATCAAGCAGCAGATTATCAGCGGCGAGATTGAGGTTCCGACGGCGTTTAACTGATTCCCAATCGGGCGGGGGAGGATTCGCCTTCCCCGCCGAACGTGTTTTCTCAGGGAAATAGAAAAAACACGTTCGGCGAAGCAAATTTACGGAGGAAGAATATGAAAATATCCAAACAGGACGCGCTGACGTGGTTCGAATTCTTTGCGGAGCTGCCCGAGGACGAAATGCTGCCGCCGCATCAGACTGAGATTGCCTACGCGACGCTTGCGCAAATTGAAACCGCGGTGCATCAGAAAATTGCCGAAATGCAGCGGGAGATTCCGAACCTGCATTCGCTGAACGGACGCACGTTTTTTGTGGGCGATCCGGACGCGTTTCCGAAGGGCTGCCGCTCGTGTCTGATGGGCACGGGGCTTTCGGCGATTCGTAAAACGAACAAATGCAATGTCGAATGCCAGTTCTGCTATAATTTCGGCGAGCTCGATTGCCAGCCGCCGATCGGCGAAGGGCTTTGGGAAATCGGCGGCACGAAGTTTTACGAGCGCGATCTCGAATTGCTGCTCAGCATGGGCAATCGTCCGACCGGCGTGGCATATGTGTATCTCGAGCCGTTTATGGAGATCGAGAAATATTATTCCGTGATTCACATTTTCAAAAACGCGGGCATTCACCAGCACCTGTATACGAACGGAACGCTTGCGAACGAAGAAAACCTGCGCGCGCTCGGCGAAGCGGGGCTGGAAGAGCTGCGATTTAACTTGGGTGCGTCGAACTGCGCGGATAAAGTGATTGAAAATATCGCGATTGCAAAGAAATACATCCCGCGCGTCGGCATTGAAACGCCGATGACGCGCGAATTCGAGGAAGCGTTCTTCCGGAAAAAAGAGAAGATTCTTGCGACGGGCGTGGACTTTATGAATTGTGCGGAGCTGCATCTGAATCCGAATAACATTGGCAATTATTTCGGCGAGAGCATGTATATGACGCGCCTCGGCTATGTTTCGCCGATTTTCAGCCGGATGATTACGCAGAGAATCATGCGCGCGGCGAGCGAGGAGAACTGGGGAATCGTCGTGCACGATTGCTCGAATGAAACGAAGTTCGCGCGCGATCTGAATCTCCGCGCAAAGGAAGGCGGATGGTTCGGCGCGAGCAGCTATTTCTGCGAATTTGACGGCATTCCCTATGCGGCGTTCATCCCGACGCTTCAGGATCCGGAAATCGTATTCGCGGAGGAAGAGGAGCTGCCGCGCGGCTATCGCCCCGGGGAGATCGTATTATGATTTCGGCGATCCTGTGGGATGTGGACGGCACGCTCCTGGATTTTATCGCGGCGGAGAAGGCGGCGATTCGCGCGTGCTTTCATGAATTTGGATTGGGCGAGGTTTCGGATGGCGAAATCGAGCGCTATTCCGCGATCAACAAGCGCTATTGGGAAAAGCTCGAACGCGGCGAAATCGTGAAAAACGAGGTGCTCGTCGGGCGCTTTCGCGAATTCTTTGAATTGATGGGCGTCGATCCCGCGCTTGCGGAGGCGTTCAACGATTCCTACCAGCTGCGGCTGGGTGATACGATCGCGTATTGCGACGACAGCCTGAATCTGATTCGCGACCTGCGCGGGCGCGTAAGGCAATATGTCGTTTCGAACGGAACGGTCGTCGCGCAGACGAAAAAGCTCGCGAAATCCGGTTTGGGCGCGGAAATGGACGGCGTTTTCCTTTCCGAAGAGGTCGGGTTTGAAAAGCCGGCGCGCGCATTTTTTGATCGCGTGTTTGAAAGAATCGGCGAAAAGCGCGAAGAATGTCTGATCGTCGGCGATTCGCTCACCAGCGATGTTCAGGGCGGCAACAACGCGGGCATTCGCGCCTGCTGGTACAATCCCCACGGCGCGGAAAACAATACGAACGCGCGCACCGATTTAGAAATTCGTTCGCTGAACGAGATTCGGCGGATTCTGGATCAAAATCAGTAAAGGGAGGCGGAGACATGGCGGAACCGATTGTCCGGTTTGAACACATCTCAATGCAGTTCCCCGGCGTGCTTGCGAACGACGACGTTTCGCTCGAAATTCAGCCCGGCGAGGTATTCGCGCTGGTCGGCGAAAACGGCGCGGGCAAGAGCACGCTGATGAACGTGCTCTACGGATTGCATCAGCCGACGTCCGGAGAATTGTACGTCAAGGGCAGGCGCGTCGAAAGGCAATCGCCCGCGAACGCGATTGCGATGGGCGTGGGCATGGTGCATCAGCATTTCAAGCTCGTTTCGTCGTTTACGGTAAAGGAAAACATTGCGCTCTGCTGCGAGCCGACGAAGAAATTTGGGCTGTATGATTTCAAGCGCGCCGAGCAGACCGTTCGCGATCTTTCGGAGGAATTCGGGCTTGCGATCGACCCGAATGCGAAGGTTTCCACACTCAGCGTCGGGCTTCAGCAGCGCGTGGAAATTTTGAAGACGCTGCATCGCGGCGCGGACGTGCTGATTCTCGACGAGCCGACGGCGGTGCTCACGCCGCAGGAAACGGACGAGCTGTTCGGGGTTATCCGCGGCATCGTTGAAAACAAGGGCATGACCGTGATCATCATTACGCATAAGCTCTATGAGGTTATGGCGATTTCCGATCGCGTGGGCGTGATGCGCGCCGGACGGCTCGTGGGCGTGCACAATACGCGCGACGTGAACGAGCGCAGCCTTGCGAGCATGATGGTCGGGCGCGAAATGCTGTTTGAAAGTCTGGAAAGAAGCGGCGAATGCGGGACGGAGAAAATTCGCATCGAGCATCTTCAGGTATTGTCCGACCGGATGCTGCCTGCGGTGCGCGATGTGAATCTCTCGGTGCGCGCGGGCGAAATTCTCGGCATTGCGGCGATCGAGGGCAACGGGCAATCCGAATTGATCGAGGCAATTACCGGCCTGCGCCCGATTCGCGGAGGAAGCGTCCGAATTGAAAACACGGACGTCAAGGGAATGTCGCCGGGCGAAATTCGTGCGCTCGGGCTTGCACATATTCCGGAGGATCGGCTGGCGACGGGCATTTCGGGCGCGGCGAGCGTGGAGGAAAATCTGCTGGCAGGCAAACAGCGCCAAAGCGCGTTTTCGGTATTCGGCATTCACATGAAGAAGCGTGCGATCCATGAATACGCGAAAAAACTGTTTTCAAAATTCGATATCCGCGGCGCAGGCGTGGAAACGGCGGCGGGCTCGCTGTCCGGCGGGAATATGCAGAAGGTCGTGCTCGCGCGCGAATTCTCGCTGGGCGCGGATAAGCTGATCATTGCGCAGCCGACGCGCGGCGTGGACATTGGCGCGATGGAATTCATTCACCGCGCGATCATTGAGCACAGAAATGCCGGATGCGCGATCCTGCTGGTCAGCGCCGATCTGGACGAGCTGTTCAGGCTGTCCGATCGCATTGTTACGATGTTTGAAGGCAAAATCACCGGCGAATTCAAGGCGGGCAGCATTCGCAAGCAGGACATCGGCTACTACATGACCGGCGGCAGGGAGGCGAACGCATGAAGAAAGTATTTGGGCAGCTCTTCGGCTTCCGGCGCGCCGCAAAGGTGAACGCCGGCTATCTCCTTTCGCTCGCAATCAGCATTCTGCTTGCGCTTCTGGTGGGAGCGGGAATCATGGCGCTGTCCGGACACGATCCGATCGGCGGTTATGGCGCGCTGATTACCGGGGCGCTCAGTTCCAAACGCGCAATTGGCGATACGCTGGCGAAAACCGCGACGCTGTGTCTGCTCGGCTTATCGGTTGCGATTGCGGCGCAGGCGGGCATATTCAACTGCGGCGGCGAGGGCCAGCTCTATTTCGGCGCAATGGCTTCGGCGCTGCTGGGCGCGAAATTAAGCGGTGTACCCGCGGTGATCGCCGTTCCGCTGTGCCTGATCGCCGCGATGCTGGCGGGCGCATTCTGGGCGTTCATTCCGGCATGGTTCAAGGTGAGGCTGAAGGTCAATGAAGTGATTACCACGATCATGCTGAATTCGGTCGCGACGTATTTCTGCGCATACCTTTCAAATGGACCGCTGAAGACCGCCGAGCGCGGTATCGCGTCGGGCACGGCGAAGATCGACAATGCGTTCGCGTTTTCGCGCGTGATCAATCTTTCCAATCTCACGACCTCGATTTTCGTTTCCGCGGCGGTCGCGCTGCTGCTCTGGTACCTGATGCGGCGCACGACGATCGGCTACGAGATGAAGCTTACGGGCGAAAACGAGCGATTTGCAAATTATACCGGCATTCATTCAAAGAAACTCATGCTGTGGGGCATGATCATTTCCGGCGCGATCTGCGGCATGGTTGGAATGTTTGAAGTGTTCGGATTGCACAAGCGATTCACGGATTCGGTTTCCAACGGATTTTTCTGGGACGGAATGCTGGTGGCGATGATCATGCGGTATCAGCCGTTCGGCATTATCCTGATGAGCGCGTTTTTCGGCATTCTGAAAATCGGCGGAACGGGTATGGAGAAGGTCGGCATCCCGAGCGAAACGATTCTGATTGTTCAATCGGTAATTATCTTCTTCATGGCGGCGGAGCACGGAATTTCCGAATCGATTCGTGCACGGCGCGTTCGCCGTCAGGCGCGAAAACGCGCAGCGAAGGAAGGAGGCGCGAAATGAGCGATTTTCTGAGCATCTTTTCGATTGGACTTTTCCAGAATACGCTGCGCACCGCTACGCCGGTTGTGCTTGCGGCGCTGGGCATTCTGATGACCGATCACGTGGGCATCATGAATATCGGAATGGACGGCATGATGCTCACAACCGCGTTCTTTGCGGTGCTCGGCAGCGTTTTCCTCGGCGGCTGGCTGGGCGGACTGGCGCTCGCAATGGCAGTCGGGCTGCTGATGGGCGCATTCTTCGGGCTGTTTGTGGTGAAATTCAAATCGGACGAGTACATTATCGGCGTGGCGCTGAATATCTTCGCGGGCGGGCTTACGGTATTCCTGCTCAGAACGATTTTCGGTGTGGCAGGCGCGTTTTCGGGAAACGATCAGATGCCGATTCAGCCGCTGCCGAAGATTCGCATTCCGCTGATCGAGAACATTCCGATTCTCGGCGATCTGCTGAGCGGGAATACGCTGCTGGTCTATGTAAGCTGGATTCTGGTTGCGGTTTCGTATGTGCTGATCTACAAAACGCCGATCGGATTCTGGATGCGCGCCGCGGGTGAGCATCCTGGGTCGCTGCGCGCCGCGGGCAGGAGCCCGGAGAAGATGAAATACCTCGCGTCGATCCTGTGCGGGTTGTTTTCGGGGCTTGCCGGCGCGCACCTGTCGCTTGGGTACCTTACAATGTTTACCGAAAACATGTCCGCGTCGCGCGGATTCATTGCGGTCGCGTGCGTGATTTTTGGAATGTCGAATCCACCGAGAGTGTTTTTGGCGGCGCTGCTGTTCGGCTTTATCGATGCGCTCGGTTTGCGTGTGCAATCGTTCAACGTGTCCTCAAACCTGACCTCGCTCGCGCCGTATCTGGTTACGGTGGTGATGATGGTCTGCGTGGTCTGGCGCGGCGAACGGAGAAGAAAACGTTTGGCAAGGCTGGAAAAATTGTGAACCTGAATCGCCTTTCCTTCGTCTAAATGGTAGAAGGGGAGGCGAAAAACATGACCGGGAAGCAGAAATGCCGCGCGCTGCGCGCAATCCGCGAGCAAATTGCCGCGGCAAACGAGATCGATTACAGCGAAAAGCCATGCACGCATACGGGCAAATGCGCGGGCACTTGTCCATATTGCGAGGCCCAGGCGCGAAGACTGAGTGCCGAAATTCAAAAGCGGCGTTCGATTGGCAAAAAGGTGGTGCTCGTCGGGCTTTGCGCGGGAATTACCGCAGCAACTTCGGGTTGCGCGGTGGTGGAGCGAATGGCTTTCTTGCCGAATTTGTCGTTGAATACCGAGGAGCCGTTTGAGCTTGAGGGCGATATTGCGGTGACGGACGCGCCTGTTCAGCTCGAAGGCGAGATCGCGGCGGATGGAGAGATCGTTCAAAATGGCGATTGAATTGCCGGTTTTCGGGATCAGCCGGCTGCGCATGACGACCGACGGCGCGGGCGTTACGTCGCTGATCGGATGTCTCGGATGTCCGCTGGATTGCAAATGGTGCTTGAATCCTCACGCGCGCTGCACACGGACGCGCCATAGAATGGTTTCGCCGGAAAAGCTGGTTGAAATGCTTGAGCCGGATTCCATTTACTTTTCCGCAACCGGCGGCGGGGCGACGTTCGGCGGCGGCGAATCGATGCTGCACGCGGCATTTATTTGCGCATTTCGCGAGGTCTGTCCGGCGGATTGGCGGATTGCAGTGGAAACGTCGCTGAATGTTGAACCTGAAAATGTGCGTGCGTGCCTCGATTGCGTGGATGAATGGATTGTGGATATAAAGGATATGAATCCGGAGATTTATGCAAGCTATACCGGCGCAGGCACTGAAAAGCGCGATGTAAATCTCCGGATGATTGCGGAAAAGTGTCCGCAGAAGACGCACATCCGCGTGCCGCGAATTCCGAATTTCAATTTAGATTCAGATGTAAGCCGCAGTGAGCGCGTGCTTTTGAAAATGGGCTTTGAACGCATCGAGCGCTTTGAATACATCGATCCGGCAGCGCGACATTTAACGTGAATTTCCTTGTCCCGAGCGGGCGAATCTGCTATAATCAGTTCAACTTCATACGAAGACAGTTCGAAGCCCTCCTGTCTGAAGGGGATTTCCCCGGAAAAAACAAAACCAGGTTGCGCGAAAGCGTAAATTGGATATGGCTTGCCATATCCTTTTTTTCGTCGTGCGCGGGAGGGCGTGAACCATGAGGAGGAGAAAATCATGAAAAACGCTACCCGTAAAATCACCTATGCCGCGATGATCGCGGCGCTCTATGCCGCTCTTACGCTGATTCTTCAGCCGCTTTCGTTTTCCAATGTGCAATTCCGCGTTTCCGAAGCGCTCACGATTCTGCCAACGCTGACGGCGGACGCGATTCCCGGGCTTTCGATCGGATGTCTGCTTGCCAACTGGATAGCCGGCGCGCCGTGGTTTGATGTGGTATTCGGCACGCTCGCGACGCTGCTCGGCGCGTTCTTGACCTATAAAACGCGCAAAAATCCGCTTGCAGCGTCGCTGATGCCGGTGCTGACGAACGGATTGATCACGGGACCGGTCGTGTATTTCGGCTATGTCTGGAAGGCGGGTACGCCGATTCTCTGGGGCGCGCTGGCGGGCACAATGGCGAGCGTTGCCGGCGGCGAGCTCGTGGTGTGCGTCGTGCTCGGACTGTTGCTGCGCAAGGCGCTTCTGAAAACCAAACTGTTTAAGTGAATGAATATGCCCCGAGCCGTCCGGCTCGGGGCACACGCTTATTTCTTTTCGAATTCCTTTACGACGTCCTTCAGGAGTGTGCGCACCGGAAGATGCTGCGGACAGATCTGTTCGCATTTGCCGCAGTCGAGGCAATCGGACGCTTTGCGGTCTTCAGAGGTGTGCCCCGAGCCGTAATAGTAGTCCACGCCGCACGCATCGAGCTGCTGCTGGAACAGCGGGCGGATTTGAAAAAATGACCGCTCAGCTTGTTCGTCAGGATGTATTTCCTGTACGGATAGCGAGATCGAAATATTCAAGATACGTTCTCCTTAAACCGCTTCGACCGCCGGACACAACGCCCGACGGTCGAATTCAAAATCAGTTTAGTCGATCGGATTGCCCTCCGCATCGAACAACGGGAGCTTCTCAAGGTAAATCAGATCGTCGCGCTTCGTTGCGTCGCCCTCGGCGAGAATCGCCATGCGGCCGACGATATTGCCGCCCGCCTTCTGAACCAGCTCTTCCAGCGCGCGCATGGATTCGCCCGTGGAAACGACGTCGTCAATCAGAACCACGCGCTTGCCGTGCATGAATTCCGCGTCCGCACCGTCAAGATACAGCGTCTGCTGGTGATCGGTGGTGATGGAGCGCACGTCCGCGGAGAAAATGTTGCGCATATACAGCTTCGGCGCCTTGCGCGCGAGCACATAGCGCTCGTTGCCCAGCATCCGCGCCATTTCGCAGATCAGCGGAATGCCCTTGGATTCGGCGGTAATCAGCACGTCGTGCTCGGGACAGCGCTCGTTAAGCGCCTTTGCGCACGCGGTGGTCAGCTCCGGATCGCCGAAGATGACGAACGCGCCGATGTTCAGTTTATCGCTGATCGGGCAGAGCGGCAGCTTGCGCGCGCAGCCGGCGATGGTCATGGGATAATATTCCTTCATGAAAACACACCTCGGTATTTAGTCTCTCCCATTATTTTACATGGTCAATGCCCAAAAGTCAATCGTCGCGCGCAGATTCTTCGCGCGTCCAAAGACCGTATTGCGCTTCATTTTTGAGCGCGGACAGGATTTGAGCGCGCGCATTCGGGTATTTTTTGCATAATTCGTCCATCAGGCGCTTCATTTCTTCGCGGCGCGTGTGGTGATTCGCCGGACAGGGGGATTCTACCACCGGCAAATTCAGCTTCCGCGTCAGCGCGATGATCTGCTTTTCGCTGGAATAAATCAACGGGCGAATCTGCGTGATGTCCGTGCGGTCGAGGTGCGTAACAGGGTGAAAGGTGTGAAACCGCCCCTCGAACAGGAGACTCATCAGCAGCGTTTCGATCGCATCGTCGCGATGATGTCCGAGCGCGAGCTTGTTGATTCCGAGTTCATTGCACGCATTCGCAAGCGCGCCGCGCCGCATTTTGGAGCACAGCGCGCAGGGATTGGATTCCTTGCGCTCTTCGAATACGATTTTGCCGATCTCGGTTTGAATAATGTGATAGGGTACGTCCAGGGAATCGCACATCGCCTGAACGCCGCTTAAATCAAACGGCTCCAGCCCGGGGGAGACGGTGATTGCCGAAAGCGCAAACGGATTCGGCGAGAATTCGCGATAAATTGAAAGCGCGCGCAGCAGAAGCAGGCTGTCCTTGCCGCCGGATACGCCGACCGCGACCGAATCGCCCGGGGCAATCATATGAAAATCCTGATCCGCGCGGCGAATATCGCCGAGAATGCGTTTGATACGCGTCGCCTCCCGATTTATAATTTGGGCGCTGAAAGCCGTTGATTCAGAGCGTTTTCAGAAAATCGTCGAGCCAGATTTCGATGCGGTTGAGATCGCGCTTTTCGATCGGCTTTAATTCCCATGCCGGATTGGAATTGCCCTTTCGACGTTTTGGAACGAGCATCGGATTGCGCTTCGGCTCGCAGAGCAGGCAGGCGCTCTTTCGAACGATAAACGGAAGCGCCCATTCGCCGTCCGGCGTTTCCAGCGTCAGCGTAAAGCCTATGCCGCCCCTTTTGCCAATGCCCAGCGCGCCGCCGAGACCGGTGCTCGCTTCAAAAAACGGCTCCTTTCGATAGCGGCAGCCGCTTAACGCAATGAGAAGGTAAGCGTCGCCGCTTCCGAATTCCGGCGCGATGATCGCGTGCGGCGTGCCGCCGATAAATCCGATCGCGCGAACGCTTCCGCGCTCCGTCAGCGTCATCAGCAGGGTTCCGGCATTCTGAATTTGCGGCAGAAATGCAAGCCGCGCGTCCTCCAGCGCCTTCAGATTCACCTTGCGCGCGTCCTCCGCGGGAGATGAAAACAGACCCATCGCGTCGACCTCCTTGGATGTTATTTCAAATATCAGTATACCGCGTTTTGGAAAAAACGTCAATAAGGCGAAAAGCGGCGCGGCATCCGTATTGGAAGCCGCGCTCTGCAATGGATTACTTTTTGTGAACGATCGTGTATTTTCCGGCGCTCAGGTGAATCGCGCCATCTTCGATCGGGGCGGGCACACCATTCAGCGTCCATTCGCCGTCGAGCGTTTCGGGAATGAAATCGGCTTCGCAGTTGAACGGAACCGTGACGGTGAATTCGTCGCCATTCGGCGTGTGCTTCCAGCCGCTTTCATAAATGCCGGATGCGGAATCGTATTTCGCATGAGCGAATTCAAACCGCGCGTCGGTCTTCGGTGCAATGCGCGCGCGTGCAAAGCCCGGCACCGCCGGATTCAGACCCGCCATGAATCGATACATCCATTCGACGATCGAGCCATAGGCATAGTGGTTCAGGCTGTTCATGCCTGTATCGCTGACCAGACCGTTTGGCAGCACCGAATTCCAGCGCTCCCAGACCGTGGTTGCGCCCATATTGACCTCGTACAGCCAGCTCGGGAAGTCCTCATTGAGCAAAAGCGTGTACGCCACATCCGACATTCCGTTTTCGGAAAGCGCGCGGCAGAGGTAATAGGTTCCAACGAAGCCGGTGTCCAGATGGTCATTGCGCGCTCTGAGCTTTTCTCTCAGGTCGGCTTTCAGGCGTTCGCGATCCTTTTCGGGCGCGAGATGCATCGAAAGTGCGAGTACCATCGCGGTCTGCGTCGGCTGCGCGATGCGACCGGTGGGGGTGAAGTATTCCTCGCGGAATGCTTCTTTGATTTCCTCGGAAAGAATCGCGTATTCTGCCGCGTCCTCGGCATAGCCCAGCGCCTGCGCCGCGAGAGAAACCGTCTTTGCCGCGTTGTAGTAATACGCGGAGGCGACGTAATGCGGGTCGGTGCCGCCGAAGGACGAGCCTTGAACCGGATTGTCCAGCGCGAGCCAGTCCGCAAAATGGAAGCCGCAGAGCCAGAGATTGCGCCCCGGGCAGTGCGCTTTAACCTGAGAACGAATCCAGTCCGTCCAGAGCTTCATGTTCTCATACTGGCGGACGAGCATTTCCTTGTCGCCGTAGAATTCATACATCGTCCACGGAATGCCGATTGCCGCGTCGCCCCAGCCGCAGGAGCCGTGATGGGTCGGGAACGCCTGCTTCTGAATGCCGAGCTGAATCTGGTCGAGGATATCCGGCACGACGTGCGGAACGCTGCCGCCGAGCGTCTTCTGTTCGAGCAGCATATCGTGCAGATACTTTTCATAGAATGCGGGCGTGTACATATTAAAGCTCGCCGTCGGTGCGAACACGTGTGCGTCGCCCGTCCAGCCCATGCGCTCGTCGCGCTGCGGGCAGTCGGTCGGCGTGTCGAGGAAGTTGCCGATCTGTCCCCAGAACGCGTTCTGAATCAGGCGATTGACCTTTGCGTTCGAGGTCGTGAATTCGCCGATGACCGGAATGTCCGAATGAATCACACAGCCGTCGAAATCCGAAAGCTGAATGTTTTCAATGCCCTCGACCTTCATGAAGCGGAAGCCGTAGAACGTGAAATGCGGACGGACGTGCGCCTTTTTGCCGGCAGAGATAAAGGTGTATTCCGCCTTCGCGCTGCGCAGGTTTTCATTATAGAAGCAGTCGTTTTGCAAAAGCTCGCCGAATTGCAGGAAAGCGCGCGCGCCTTCGGGCAAATCGCAGTTAAATTCCACCCAGCCGGTCATTTCCTGACCAAAATCGATCACCCATTCGCCCTTCGGCGTATGAATGAGCTCCCTGGGCACAACGTGATCGACCACGCGCAGCGGCGGCGACAGGCGCTCGGTCAGCGGGCCCTTCGGCGCGTCGGCAAGCTCGGCGG
>OLPR01000220.1_pt1 | contig 56281 bp, 54 predicted proteins | sample 1672761 | NCBI WGS metagenome assembly OLPR01 (sample SAMEA3136721, study PRJEB25190) | human gut metagenome | biome: human gut; feature: human-associated habitat; material: faeces | place: Austria | collected 2013 | reverse complement strand
TCTACAAAATCAGGCATCTTGTAGAGAATGCTTTTCTGTGGTTAAAACGCTGGAGGGGGATCGCTACGCGCTATGCGAAAAACTCTTCCTCTTTCCTTTCTGCTGTTCACATCAGATGCATCGCTATTTGGCTGGCTGTTTTGGCTTGATCTCAGGTAGACACTGTCTAAATTCAGCGTCGTTTCATAATTATTCTTCCGCCGTCTTTTTACTGTTTGTCTCGTTGACTTATTTCCTTTTTAATTGTACAATGGGAGCGATTTATTCCCCATGCATTCAGGAGGATTTTGATGATGGAACGCAAGGATGGCCGCGCGTGCAACGCGCCCCGCGCGCACCGTTTTATCCCCAATTTTGTATCCACCGCTGCAGGCAGCTGCCTGATTGAAACCGGCGGCACACGGGTGATCTGCACCGCATCGGTAGAGGAGGGCGTGCCGCCCTTCCTGCGCGGCAAGGGCTGTGGCTGGCTGACGGCGGAATACGCCATGCTGCCTGCCTCCACCGGCCGCCGCAAGCAGCGGGACGGTCTCAAGAAGGATGGCCGCGGCGTGGAAATCAGCCGTCTAATCGGCCGCGCGCTGCGCCAGGCAGTCGATCGTGAACGACTGGGCGAGCGCACGATCACCATTGACTGCGATGTGCTGGAGGCTGACGGCGGCACGCGCACGGCCGCCATCACGGGCGGCTTTGTGGCGCTGGTTGGCGCGATTGACCGGCTGATCCGCGAGGGCAAGCTGCGCGAATCGCCCATTATCCACCAGATCGCCGCCATCAGCGCAGGCGTGGTGGAGGGTACGCCCTGCCTGGATCTGTGCTATACGGAAGACAGCAGCGCGGACACGGACATGAATTTTGTAATGAACGAGCAGGGCGAGTTTATCGAGCTGCAAGGTACGGGCGAGGGCTGCGCCTTTTCCCGCGATAAGCTCAACACCCTGCTGGATCTGGGTGAAAGCGGCTGCCGCGCCCTGATGCAGGCGCAGCGCGAAGCGCTGGGCGATGCGGCGGCGCTGATCGCCCCCAAGCAGAAGCTGATTCTGGCCAGCAACAACGCGCATAAAATCCAGGAGCTTTCCGCCATGCTGGGCGGCAGGTACGATGTTTTGTCCATGCGCGACGCAGGCTTTACGGATGAAATTATCGAAGATGGCGAAACCTTTGAGGAGAACGCGCGCATCAAGGCCGAGGCCGTCATGCGCGCCACCGGTTATCTCACGCTGGCGGACGACAGCGGCCTGTCCGTAGATGCGCTGGGCGGCGCGCCTGGCGTGCATTCCGCACGCTACGCGGGCGATCAGCACAGCGATGCGGACAACAACGCCCTGCTGATGAAAAACATGGAAAATGTGCCGGATGAAGCGCGCACGGCGCGGTTTGTCAGCTGCATCGCCATCGCCTCGCCCTTTAAGTCCACGCAGATCGTGCGCGGCGAGTGCCCCGGCCGCATCACCCGCGCGCCGCGCGGCAGCGGTACGTTTGGCTATGATCCCTACTTTGAATACGAAAATGGCCTGACCTTCGCCGAAATGGAAGGTGAAGCCAAGAACGCCGTCAGCCACCGTGCCCGCGCCATGCAGGAGGCCTTGAAGCTGCTATGAAGCGCATCGGCATTGTATCCGACAGCCACGGCATGCGCGGCATGCTGGAGCAGTCGCTGATCAAGCTGGAGGCTGGCGGCCCCCTCGACGCGCTGATTCACTGCGGCGACGGCGGCAGCGACGCCAAATACCTGGCCGGAAATATCCTGCAAACCGTGATCGTGCGCGGCAACTGCGACGGCTGGGGATGCGACTATGAGGATGACATGCTGGTTAACATCGGCGGAGTCAGCATCTTTGTCACCCATGGTCATCGCTACGGCGTAAAATCCGGGCTGGATACCCTGGCCAGCGCCGCGGCCGCCAAAAGCGCGCAGGTGGCATGCTTTGGGCATACGCACAAGCCCTTTTGCGAGTACCGTGACGGCGTGCTGCTGATCAACCCTGGCACCTGCACCTTGCGCGGCGCGTGCGCGCTGCTGACTATCGACCAAAGCGGCAGCTTCCAGGCGGAGCTGCTATAAATACGGAGGCTGCCTATGGGCTTCTTTTCCAGGCAATATCAGCCGCCAAAGACCGACGGCATGGATGCGGCCACGCTGCTAATGCGCGCGCGTGCTGCGGGCGATCCCCGCGACGCGCACGCCTATCTGACACGCGCGGAGGCGCTGGCGCCCGATGATCTGCGCGTGCAGCGTGAGCTGCTCATGCGCGGCAATCTGCATCTGCGCGACCCGCGCCATGTGTCCTTCCATGTGATCAAAAGCTATCTGCTGCACGCCTTTGAGCATCCGGAGCAGCATGACGAAGCCGCGCAGCGCCTCATGGCGCGGGAGATTTTTGACGAGCCCCGCCTGCATCGCTGCCTGCAGCTGTCCGATCAGCCCGACGCCTTTCTGCAAAGCTATCTGCAGGAGCTGTGCGCCGATTATGTGCGCATTTTCATCCTGCCGGACGCCTCGCACTGCCGCAGCTTTCTGGGCTTTACCATGCCGGGCACACAGGCCGCGTCCATGGCCGTGCCCGCCTATGATGTGCTGCACAACATCTTCCTCTCCCCCGATTTAACCCAAACCGAGCAGCGCCAGCTTGCAGGCGCGTTCTACCGCGCCTACCGCACCCAAATGAACGGGCGCACGCAGCCGCTGGATGAGCGCCTGGGCGACACGCTGGGTCGTTTGCTTGAATAAAAAGGAAATGGAATGCTGAAAAAAATCTTCTCCTCACTGGGCATGGGCTTTCTGCTGGCGGTGTTTTATCTGCTGCTGTCGCTGGGCGGCAGGCAGGAAAAGGCCCCGGTGCAGCAAATTCCCGCCTCTCCCCTGCCAAGCATCGGCAGCGTATCCTCCGCCAGCCTGCCTGATCTGGCCGCGGTGTTCGGCGCGCAGGTGCCCTTCGTGTCCCTCTCCGGCTCCGGCGCCGTGCAGGATGCGCAAGCCGGCGCGCGCCTGCTAACCTGGCAGGAGGACAGCGGCCTGACCATCACCGCCGTGCAGCCCGCCAGCCAGGCACAGCTGCTGCGATATGACACGCTTACGCCGGATTCCGCCTATCGCTGGAGCATTCAGGAGCAAACGGCACTTGTCGCCCATGACGGCAGCAGCGCTTGCGCTTATTACGCCACGCAGGACGCGGCCTACGCCCTGTATTTACCCAGCGGCGGCGTGCAGGCGCTTGAAAGCCTGATGACCCATTTATCCTTTACCGACCCTTAACCTGAACAGGAGAACAAAAGCCATGCAACAGCAACAGCGTCAAATGCCTACCTCCCAACTGTTAAAGCGCTTTATTCCTTATTTTTACAAATACAGAAAGCTACTGATGATCGACCTGATGGCCGCTGGCCTGACCACCGTGTGTGAGCTGGTGCTGCCGCTGATTGTGCGCCGCATCACCAACGGCGCGTTGGGCATGGCGGGCGAGCTATCCACGGGCCTGATTTTACGCCTGGGCGCGCTGTATATGCTGCTGCGCGTCATCGACGCATCGGCCAACTATTACATGCAGTCCGAAGGCCACGTGATGGGCGCGCGCATTGAAACCGATATGCGCACTGATCTTTTCGCCCATTTGCAGCAGCTGTCCTTTAGCTACTACAACAACACCAAAATCGGCCAGATCATGGGCCGCATCACCAGCGACCTGTTTGATATTACCGAGTTTGCGCACCACGGCCCCGAAAACTTTTTCATTTCGGGCATCAAGGTGCTGATTTCCTTTATCATCCTGTCGGGCATGAACGTAACGCTGACGCTGATGATCTTTGCCGTGCTGCCCTTCATGATCTTCTTTACCCGCTTTTTCAACCGCCGCATGCGCGCCGCATCCAAGGACTGCCGCCATCAGGTGGGCGAAATCAACGCGCAGGTGGAGGATACGCTGCTGGGCATCCGCGTGGTCAAGTCCTTTGCCAATGAAAAGCTGGAAGAGGAAAAATTCGCAAAGGGCAATCTGCGCTTTCTGGAATGCAAAAAGCGCCAGTACGCCTACATGGCGGGCTTTGGCACATCCAACCGTCTGTTTGACGGCCTGATGTACATCATCGTCGTAGTGGCCGGCGCGCTGTTTTTGATCAACAAGAAAATCGGTATCGGTGATTATACGGCCTATCTGCTCTATGTATCCACCCTGCTGTCCTCCATCCGCACCATCGTGGACTTTACCGAGCAGTTCCAGCGCGGCATGACGGGCATCGAGCGCTTCTGCGAAATCATGGATGCGCCCAGCGATATCAAGGATTCCCCCAACGCCAAGCCCCTGGGGGAGGTGCGCGGCGACGTGTGCTTTGATCACGTCGGCTTCCATTACAGCGATGATGAGAACCACGAGGTACTCAGCAACATCGACCTCCACGTCAAGGCCGGGCAGAATGTGGCGGTGGTCGGCCCCTCGGGCGGCGGCAAAACCACGCTGTGCAACCTGATTCCCCGCTTCTATGACGTCACCGCCGGGCGCATCACCATCGACGGACAGGATATCCGCGATATCACGCTCAAATCCCTGCGCAGCAGCATCGGCATGGTGCAGCAGGAGGTGTACATGTTCTCCGGCACCGTGGCGGAAAACATTGCCTACGGCAAGCCCGGCGCAACCCGTGAGCAGGTGATCGAAGCAGCCAAGCAGGCGGGCGCAGACAGCTTTATCTCCCAGCTGCCCAACGGCTACGATACCTATGTGGGCGAACGCGGCGTCAAGCTGTCCGGCGGCCAGAAGCAGCGCATTTCCATCGCCCGCGTGTTCCTCAAGAACCCGCCGATCCTGATCCTGGACGAGGCGACCAGCGCCCTGGACAACGAAAGCGAACGCCTGGTGCAGCAGTCGCTTGAAAAACTGGCGCACGGCCGCACCACCTTCACCATCGCCCACCGCCTGACCACCATCCGCAACGCTTCGGTCATCTGGGTGCTCACCGAGAACGGCATCCAGGAGCAGGGCTCCCATCAGGAGCTGATGCAAAAGGGCGGCCTGTACGCCCAACTGTACGCCATGTATACCGAAAACGTCAGCGTGGCGTAAGTCATAAGAGAATAGCAAATCCGGCCTTGAAGCAAATTCAGGGCCGGATTTGTTATATGCAATTATGCTGCAATTCTTACTGCCTCATCGCCATCAGCGCAGGCAAATCAAGCACCTCCACGCGCTTGCGGCCGATGCTGATGATGCCGTCCGCTTTCAGCTGGGCGCAGATGCGGCTGGTCTGGATACGCGAGGCGTTGATGGCCGAGGCGAGGGATTCCTGCGTCATGGGCACCACGTTCTTTTCTGCGCAGGTTTCGGCACTGCTTTCAATGTACAGGCACATGAACGTAGCCAGGCGGGTCTGCACATCATCGATGCTCTGCTTTTCCGCGTCAAAGCACATCAGCCGCAACACATCGCCCACATACAGCGCCAGGTCAGTGGCAAAGGCCGGATTCTGCCGGCAGATGCGCTGCAAAAGCTCGGGCGTAAAGCGCAGCACGGTGATGCTGGTCAGCGCCTCGTTGGATACCACCGCAGGCTCACCGCCGCGCAGGTTATCCAGGGTAAAGATGGTATTGGCCTTATGATAGCCCAGCAGGCGCAAATAGCCGCTGGCGTTGCTGGTGTAGGTTTTTACAATGCCGCGAAGCAAAAAATAAATATGCTGATTGACCTCGCCGCTGCGGCTGAGCACCGAGCCTGCGGGATAATCCAGCAGCTCCGCGCCCGAGGACAGCAGCATGCCGCGCCAGGGCAGCAGCGTATCCTTCAAAATAAAGCTGACGGGGGATTTGCGGGTTTCAGTCATCGCGTCGTCGTCCTCTTTTTTCGGGTTTTCAGTATCGCAGGATACAGTGGAGCGCAGGTGCTCCCGCATTATTGTATCATGTGATATCGATAACTGCAAGGCGATTTGATAAAATTTTTGCAGAAAATCTGCTTATCACAAAGGAGGCGCACCCATGAAATCTAAGATGTTCCCCATCCTCTCCTCCCCCGCCAAGATCGGCAATGTGACGCTGAAAAACCGCATCCTCAAGGCTCCGCAGTCTTCGGGCATGAACAACAAGGACGGCACTGTGTCCGAGCGCGCCATCCGCTACTACTCCGACCAGGCCAAGGGCGGCGCGGGCGCGATCATTGTGGAATACGCCTATGTGGATGAAATCGGCTCCAAGAGCGCGCATTGCCACCTGGGCATTTCCAGCGACGAGCACATTCCCGGCCTGTCCTGGCTGGCCGAGTGCATCCGTGAAAACGGCGCCGTGCCCGCCATCCAGATTGAGCACTGCGGCCGCCAGAAGTTCCTGGGCACCCAGCCCATCTGCGCCGCTTCCGCCCTGCCCTGGCCCAAGCTGTGGAATCAGTATGGCGTGCAGTCCGTGCCGCATGTGCTGACCATCGAGGAAATCCAGGATATCGTACATGCCTTTGGCGACGCCGCCCGCCGCGCCAAAACCGCCGGCTTTGAAATCGTCGAAATCCATGGCGCGCACGGCTACCTGCTGACCAACTTCTTCTCCCCTCATACCAACCACCGCACCGATCTGTACGGCGGCAGCCTGGAAAACCGCATGCGCATCTACCTGGAAATCGCCCGCGACGTGCGCAAGAAGGTCGGCCCGGACATGGCCGTCACCATCCGCCTGAGCGGCACGGATTACGAGCCGGACGGCTTCCCGATTGAGGATACCATCGAGCTGGCCAAGGCGCTGGAAAAGGAAGGCATCGACGCGTTCCACATTTCGGGCGGCGATCACCACACCATGATCCACCAGGTATCCCCCATGGCCATCAATGTGTGTCACAATGTATGGGCGGCCGAGGCCATCAAGAAGCACGTGCATGTGCCCGTCATCGCCTCCGGCTCCATCACCCTGCCTGAATACGCCGAGGAGATCCTGGCCTCCGGCAAGGGCGACTTCGTAGGTCTGGGCCGTCCCCTGTGGGCCGATCCCGAATGGCCCAACAAAGCCTGCAGCGACCATCCCGAGGACATCCGTCCCTGCATCCGCTGCAACGAAGGCTGCCTGGAGCGCACTTTCTTTAACTATAAGGCCGTTACCTGCGCTGTCAACCCGCAAATCAGCCGCGAGGGCGAATTGAAGATCAAGCCCGCTGAAAAGCCGCGCACCATCGCCGTCATCGGCGCAGGCGCCGCCGGCATGGAAGCCGCGCGCGTGGCCAAGCTGCGCGGGCACGATGTGACCATCTTTGAAGAAAAGCCCATCGACGGCGGCCTGCTTAACGAGGCGGCGGCCCCCGAATTCAAGGCCGATATCCGTCCGCTGATGAAATACCAGGCCACCCAGATCAAAAAGCTGGGGATCCCCGTCATCCGCAAGCGCGCCGAAATGGCCGACCTGGAAGACTATGATGCGGTCATTTGCGCCACGGGCAGCACGCCCATCATCCCGCGCATTCCCGGCGTGGATAAGCCCATCGCGGTGGATTGCCTGAGCGCCATCAACGGCGCCAAGCCCGTGGGTGAGTGCGTGATCGTCATCGGCGGCGGCCTGGTCGGCTCCGAAACCGCGCTGGATCTGGCTGAAAACGGCCACAAGGTGACGCTGGTTGAGATGCAGCCGCAGATCATGAACGGCGTGGCCGTAACAGACTTCCTGGCCTACAGTGAGCGCATCGCCAAGACCGATATGCGCATTCTGACCAACACCCGTCTGGAAGCCATCGAGGACGACGGCGCAATCGTCAGCGGCAAGCAGGGCGAAGAGAAGCTGACGGCTGACACCGTGATCCTGGCGCTGGGCCTCAAGGCCAACCATCAGCTCTATGATCAGCTGATCGCTGCGGACAAGGAAGCCTATCTGGTAGGCGATGCGGTGAAGGCCGGTAAGATCTTCGACGCTTTCCATACGGGCTATCGCGTAGGCCTGAAAATCTGATAATCTCCCTCTTTGCATTGGACGGGGGCGTGTGAGCAGCGCCCCCGTCCTCTTTTTGTTCGGCGGCAAAGCCGGCTCTGCGGATTAAAAGCGCCGGAAAGCCTTTACGGTCTTGGCGATTTTCGTCTTCGCATCCTGCGCTTCACGGGCGCGCTTTTCGCATTCTCTTTTTTATCCCCTATGCAGGATTTTTCGCAAAAAGCAGCGAATTATCCCATTGCCGCATCCCTGCGGCACAAATTGAAATGCACCAATGGAAAGGAGCGTTATTACCATGGATCAACTGGGTGAAAGCATCCGCAAGCTCATTCTGGCCGGCATCGGCGCCGCCGCCGTCACAAAGGAAAAATCCGAAAGCATCCTGCGCGATCTGGTCAAAAAGGGCGAGCTGACCGTGGAACAGGGCAAGGTACTCAACGAGGAGCTGAAGCACTCCGTCAAAGAAGCCATCCGCGATAACGTCACGGTTCATGTGGTAAAGCCTGAGGAGGATTTGGACAATCTGGACGACGCGCAGCTGGAAGCCCTGCATCAGCGCGTGCAGGCCGCGCAGGAAAAGCGCGCCCAGGCCGCCCCCGCCCAAGCGCCCATCAAGCCTGAAACTGAAACCGAGCCCGCCCCGGAGCAGCCTGAAGCGCAGGAATAAGAGGTTTTTATGCCAGTACGCAACGAAAACCGCGGTGAGAACCGCCAGCGCCTGCTGGAAATTATGGAGGTTATGCGCCGTCACGAAATCGTAAAGGGCATAACCCCCGAAAAGCTGTGCGCTATCATTGAGGAGCTTGGCCCCACGTTTATCAAGCTCGGGCAGATTCTCTCCATGCGGTCAGATATCCTGCCCGCCGCCTATTGCGACGCGCTGAAAAAGCTGCGCAGCAGCGTGGCCCCCATGCCTTATGAGCAAATCGCCGCCATCGTGGAAAAATCCTACGGCAGGCCGCTGGAGGAGGTATTCGCCTCCTTTGATCACGCGGCGCTGGGCAGCGCGTCTATTGCGCAGGCTCACGCAGCCGTGCTGCAAACCGGAGAGCCCGTCGTGGTCAAGGTGCAGCGCGAGGGCATTCATGAAATCATGAGCCGCGATATCATGCTGCTCAAGCAGGCAAGCAAGCTTCTCAAATACACCCCTGTCAGCGGGCTGGTGGATTTTAACCAGGTGCTGGATGAAATGTGGGTGGTGGCGCAGGAGGAAATGAACTTTCAAACCGAGGCCGCCAACCTGGAGCGCTTCCGCAAGCTCAACGAGGACGTAGCCTTCGTCACTTCCCCCATCCTGTACCGCCAGTACACCACCACGCAGGTGCTGGTGATGGAGCGCATCGATGGCATGGGCATCGATAAAAAGGACGAGCTGACCCAGGCAGGCTATGATCTGGCCGAAATCGGCGCAAAACTGGCCGACAACTATGTGCGCCAGATCATGGAGGACGGCTTCTTCCACGCCGATCCGCACCCCGGCAATCTGCGCGTGCGCGACGGCAAGATCGTCTGGCTGGATATGGGCATGATGGGCAGCCTGGACGAGCGCCAGCGCACGCTGATCGGCAAGGCCGTTACCGGCGTTGCGCGGGGCGATATCAATCTGTGCCGCGATGCGGTAATGGGGCTGGGCGAGTTTCACGGTAAGACGGACAAACGTCGGCTGTACCGCGATATCGAGGATCTGCTGGATAAGTACGGCTCGGCAGACCTGGGCAGCATGGATCTGGCGCAGGTATTTGAAGACCTGTCCGCCGTGATGAAGGCCAACGGCATTTCTATGCCCGGCAGCCTGACCATGCTGGCGCGAGGCCTGGCCACCATCGAAGGCGTTGTGGCCGACCTGAGCCCGCAGATCAACGTGATGAGTGTAGTAACGGCGCGCCTGGGCGATCAGATGCTGCATCAGATTGACTGGCGTGCGGAGCTTGTGCAGGATAGCCGCGCGGTGTACGAAAGCGCGCACAAATCGCTGGAAATTCCCGCGCTGCTGGCCGATCTTCTGCGCACGGGGCTGAAGGGCGAAGCCAACCTGGGCGTAGAGTATCATCCGGGCGCAGATCTGGCCCAGCTTTTGGGCGATATCACGTTCAAGCTGGCCATGGCGCTGATCGCCGCCGCGCTGCTTGTATGCGGCGGTCTGCTGCACGATGTGTCCCCGCTTGCAGGCGGCCTTTCGGCATACAGCATCGGCTGCTTTGTGCTGGCGGCCGGACTGCTGGGATGGACATTCCTTCCCAAGGGGCGCAAAAGGAAAAAATAAGCATCACAAAAGCGCTGACCGATGCAAATCCGTCAGCGCTTTTTTATGTCTTTATTTCCGCGCGTCTCTGAGCGCGTCTTTCAACAATTTCACATCGTCCATATCCGTCGCCCAGCTGGTAGCAAAACGAACAATCGTATGCGTATCGTCGTACTTTTCCCAGAAGCCAAAGTCCACCTTCTGGGCCAGACGTGCCATCGTATCGTTATCCAGGATGCAGAAAACCTGGTTGGTGGGCGAATCAAAGCAAAGCGTGTAGCCGCATTCACGCAGGGCAGCACGGATGTGATCCGCCGCTGCCATGGCGGGCGCGCCCAGCTTTTCATACAGCCCATCAGTAAAAAGCGTATCGAACTGAATGCCCAGCAGCCTGCCCTTGGCCAGCAGCGCCCCATGCTGCTTGATGATCGTAAAGAAATGCGGAATCAGCCCCGGACGCGGAAGCACCACCGCCTCGCCAAACAGCGCACCGCACTTGGTGCCGCCAATATAAAACGCATCGCACAGCGCGGCCAGATCGGCCAGGCTCACGTCGTTTTCCGGACAGGCCAGCGCATAGGCCAGCCGCGCGCCGTCCACATAGAGCGGCATGCGGTGCGCCCGGCATACGCTGCTGATCCCCGTCAGCTCCGCGCGCGAATACAGCGTTCCATACTCCGTGGGCTGAGACAGGTACGCCATACCGGGCATGACCATATGATCACGATTCGCGTCGTTTGCATAATCGCAAAGCAGCTTTTCAATCTGCTCCGCGGTGATTTTGCCATTTTTGTGCGGCAGCGTCAGCACCTTATGCCCACCAAACTCAATCGCCCCGGCCTCGTGCACGCCGATGTGCCCTGTTTCAGCGGCGATTACGCCTTGATAGCTTTGCAGCAGGCCGTCGATCACAGTGGCGTTGGTCTGCGTGCCGCCGACAAGGAAAAAGATCTCCCCCTCCGGCGCATGACAGACGCTGCGGATTTTAGCCTTCGCCGCCTCGCAGTAGGCATCCGTGCCGTAGCCGGGCGTTTTCTCAAGATTGGTTTCCATCAGGCGCTGCATAATCAGTGGGTGCGCGCCTTCCATATAGTCGCTTGTAAAGGATATGCGCTTCATGCCCTTACCCCGCGATAAAGCGCGCCAGGAAGTCGCGCGTTTCCGCCTTCTGCGGATTGTTGAATATCTGCTGCGGCGTGCCTTCTTCGCAGATCACGCCGCCGTTCATATACACCACATGCGTGCTGATATCGCGGGCAAAGGCCATCTCGTGCGTTACCACCAGCATGGTCATGCCCTCCTTGGCAAGCTGGCGCATAACAAAGAGCACCTCGCCCACCATCTCAGGATCCAGCGCGCTGGTCGGCTCGTCAAACAGCAGGATTTCCGGCTGCATGGCCAGGGCGCGGGCGATGGCCACTCGCTGCTTCTGGCCGCCCGAAAGCTGCTGCGGCCGGGCGTTGATGTAGGGAGCCATACCCACCTGACGCAGATAGCGCAGCGCCATCTCGCGCGCCTCATCAGGCTTTTTCTTAAGCACCTTGATCTGCCCCACCATGCAGTTTTGCAGCACGGTCATGTTGTTGAACAGATTGAAGGACTGAAACACCATGCCCACCTTGGCGCGATAGGCTGCGGCGTTGGTATGCCGCCCTGCCATATCCTGCCCATGGAACAGGATGTGCCCATCCGAGGGCGTTTCCAGCAGATTGATGCAGCGCAGCAGCGTACTCTTGCCTGAACCGGACGCGCCGATGATGGAGGTCACGTCGCCCGCATGGACGGAAAAATCGATATCGCGCAAAATCTCATGGCTGCCAAAGGACTTGGACAGATGCTGCACCTGCAATACCAATTCGCTCATTCCGCATCCTCCTTCCGCGCGCCCTGCGGCCGCTCACGGTTTACTTCGTCATAGGGGCTGCCCTTGCCGGGATAGTTATAGGTGCCCGCCGTGGCCACCAGCGGATCCTCGCGCACCAGCTCGTAGCTGGCATGGCCGTCCAGCAGCTTTTCCAGCCTGCGCAGCAGGAAGGAGGCCAGCAGCGTCATGGTGAGATACCCCGCCATTTCAATGGCAGCGGAGGGGAAGAAGCGGAACGTCGCGCCCGCCACGGCCTTGTGCACGGCAAAGAAATCGTTGAAGCCGATGATGAACATGACCGAGGTATCCTTAACGTTGATGATAAAGTTGTTGCCGATCTGCGGCATGATGTTGCGCAGAGCCTGCGGCAGCACCACGCTCAGCATCGTCTGCACATGCGTCATGCCGATGGCCTTTGCGCCCTCGGTCTGCCCGCGATCCACTGAGAGGATGCCGCCGCGCACGGACTCGGCCATGTACGCGCCGGTATTGATGGATACCACCAGGATGGACACCGCCCAGATATTGCGGAACTGCACGGCGTTGTTGGTGAAATAGGGCAGGCCATAATAGATGAACACCGCCTGCAGAATCATGGGCGTGCCGCGGAATATCTCAATATAGGCGCGGATAATGCCCCGCAGCAGCCCCAGCAGCCCGCGCTTGACAAGGGGATCGCTGTGCGAGCAGGGAATGGTCTGCAATATGCCGCACAGAAAGCCGATCACGCAGCCAACCAGCGTGGCAATTACAGCCAGCAGCAGGGTGCTGCCGACGCCGTTTAGATAGGAGGAGCCGTACTTGCCCCACAGCAAGGCGATATCGTCAAACAGGGCCGCAAATCTGTTCATAATGCGCTTCGTTCCTTTCAGATGGACGGGCGGCGCAAAGGCGCGCCGCCCGCATGCTTATGCTTACTCGATAGGCTGAATGGCCGTGGCCTGCGCCATGATGGCGTTGAAGTCCTCCGCCGTCATGGTAGACAGCACGCTGTCCAGGGCTTCCTTCAGCACGGTGTTGCCCTTGCGGACGGAGATGCCGATGTTGATATCCTCATCGGACACCACAAAGTTATCCTCGCTGCCGCTGAAATCCAGCAGCACCAGATCGGGATAGGCCAGCAGCGCGCCCTGCGCAGTGGGCATATCGGTGCAGATGAAATCCACCATGCCCGCTTCCAGCGCCATCAGCATGGCGGGGGCGGACTCGGCGGGAGACTGAATCTTCGCGCCCGCAATCTGCGGCAGGCAGCTGTCATACCAGATGGTGCCCAGCTGCGAGGTGCAATAGCCCGAAAGCTCCGAAATGCCCTTGGCCGCAGCCTGGGGCGTGCCCTGCTTGGCCAGGCACACGATGCTGGCATACAGGTAGGGGCCGGCGAAATCCACCATTTCCGCGCGGCTCGCCGTCATGGACTGGCCGGCGATCACCGCGTCCACCACGCCGGCCTGCACGGCGGGCACCAGGGAATCCCAATCCAGACGGACAATTTCCAGCTGCCAGCCGTTGGCCTCGCACAGCTTCTTGGCCATCATCACATCATAGCCGTTGGCGTACTCGCGGCTGTCGCGAATCGGCACGGCGCCGTTGCTGTCGTCGCCCTGGGACCAGTTATAGGGGGCATAGTTACATTCCATGGCCACGGTCAGCACGCCGTCCTCCACGCCCGAGGGCTCGTCGGCCAGGGCCGCAGGAATCATCGTGCAGCAGAACACAAGGCAAAGTACCAGCGCAGCAAATCTTCTCATCATGGGTCATACCGCCTTTCTTTTGATTGCCGGATAAAAAATGAACCGCTTCCAGTGAAGCGGTTCATAATCAAAGATCAAACAGAGGCGGGAAGTCCTATCCCGCGGCAACTGCCGTGTGCCTTGATAGCGCTTCACAGGAGAAAACCTGTGACAGTCCGCCGCGTGTTCCACGGCGACCCAGCTACCCGGAAAGCAGACCCTTGCCCGAGCGCTTCGGCGATGTCCCCTTTCGATCCGGCAACGGTCTGTGCGGCCCGGACGTACTGATGAACCTCGCGCCTCTATCCAAGTATTCAGTTCGTCGGTATTATAGCATTGATCCGCGCGCCTGTCAAGCGTTAATTTGGTTATTTTGGCATTTCCCTATGTTTTTTCTCTGATTGTGGAAATGAACGCAAATTTTCACCATTTCAGACTGTTTCCGTCTGAGCGTAATACTGTGCCTGGGCGTGCCACAATTCGTAATACTTGCCCTGCGTGTCCGCCAGCAGCGCCTCGTGCGTGCCCGTCTGCACAACCTGACCCTGATCAAACACCGCGAGAACTTGCAGGAGGAGAGACGGTGGCTGATGTATACCGCCGTCTCATCGTCTGCGATTTCGTTGGATTTTTCGTAAATCTCGGCCTCGGCGATGGGATCGAGCGCAGCGGTAGGCTCATCCAAGCTGATAAAGGGCGCGTCCTTATACAGCGCGCGGGCAATGGCAATCTTCTGCGCCTCGCCGCCCGAAATCTCCACGCCATCCTGCTCCAGATCCTTGTACAGGCAAGTATCCAGCCCCTTGGGCATTTTCTGCAGCCGCTCTTCAAAGCCCGCCAACTTCAGGCATTCGCGCACGCGCTGCGCATCGTAATGTACGCCCGCGGCCACATCGTGGCCCTCAGCGATATAATCCGAATAGCCAGTGATAAAGACGATCTGCACCGCCTCGTTTTCGCGGCGAATCGCCCGCGCCATGCTCACCCCGTCCATGCCAGGCATTTCGATATCCAGCAGCAGCACGTCGTAATCCTTATTCTCCTCATAATGGAACAGAAAAGCCTGCGCGGATTCAAAGCGCTCCGCCTGCACGGCCAGGCCGCGCTGCGCCGCCCACTGATCCAGCAGCGCGCCCACATAGGCGGCGTCGGCCGCGCTGTCATCGCAGATGGCAATGCGTACAGGCATACGTTTCTCTCCTTTATCGCTCGATTCATGAAAAAATCCCCGGCCGCAGCGGCGCGTCCAGGGATGATTGCAAAGGGTGCGTTTTAGCCTTCGGCAGGCTGCTGATGCTCCTGCGTAAGCAGGCACAGCTTGTCCAGGATGTGGCAATCCGTCGTCACCATATCCAAGCCCAGGTATTCCTTGATATTATCCAGCACCTGCTCCACATGGCTGTTGGCCTTTTGCAGCAGGTCTTCTTCGGAGATGCTTTCTGTATCGTAGCGCTGGCAGGCGGCCACGCGGATATGCCGCGGGGTAAGCACGGCCACGCAGTAATAAATATCATCGTAATAACGGCCAAAGAAATTGTTGCGCAGGGCGTTTTCCAGCCGTTCGCTGCCATAATGCCACTGGGCGGAGAGATACACCTCGCCCTGCGGCAGATCAAAATCAAACAGGATGGCCTGCTTGTCAGGCGATACAAAGGAGCGCAGCAGCTGCAATGTGCCGCGCAGCTGCGCGTCGGCAGCCACCTCGCCCGCCAGCAGATTATGCGTTACCTCATCGCGCAGGATATCCAGCACCGCGGCCTCGTCGTATACCTCGTCGGACATATCGGCATGCAGGCGATCCAGCAGGCGGCGGACGTTAATGATCTCTTCCTTTTGCGCATCCAGCGTGCGCTGAATCTGAAAGATCGGCAGGCTCGGGCGCATATTGTTCAAATACAGACTCAGCTTGCGTGCCTCATCCGCGTCCAGCATGTAGGCAATCGCGTCCACGCGCTTGCTTTCCATCAGGCGAATCGCCTCGTCCGCGTTACCGGCCAGCACGGGATCATGAAAGCTCATGCTTTGCCAGTTGGTAATCTGATTGAGCGGTTCCAGCACGGCTGGTTCATTGGTGGCAAACAATACTCGATACATTGCAAATCCTCCATGCAGTCAACCCTGCCAGACCATTATACATGAAGAAAGGCAAATATGCAATCACTTTGCACAATAATTTATCCTTCTTTCGGTATCATTGGACAAAAGCGTGCATATCATAGCCGCGAGGTGATCGCAAATGCCCAAAGCAACAGGCGCGGATACGCCCGCAAAGCCGCACATGCTGACAATAAACGAACGCAAGTCCGCCCAGTTGACCGGCGTGAAAGAGGTACTCTCTTTTGATGAAAAGCAGTTGCTGCTGCGCACGGAGCAGGGGGATCTGGCCGTTTCCGGCGAAGGCATTCACATTACAGCGCTGTTATTGGATGAAGGCAGGCTAACCTTCGAAGGCCGGGTGGACGCGCTGAGCTATTCGGACGCCAGCGGCCTGCGCCGTGCCTGGCGCGGCTGGCTGAAATAACCATGCAGCCGCTGCGTGAAACCGCCGGGCAGGGCGATACGCTGCTGGCGCTGGTATATGCGGGTCTGGCCGCGGCGATGCTGTGCGATATGCTGATGCCCCTTGCGCGCCGCTGCGGCGCGATCATCCATTTTGGCATGCAGCTATTGTTATGCGCCTGCGGGGCGTTCTTGTGCTTTCTTGCGTTAGAGCGCACAGGCTGCGGCGCGCTGCGCCCCTATATGCTTTTATCCTTTGGCGCAGGATGCCTGCTGTGGCGGCTGGGCGTTCGCGGCGCAATCTGCGCCGTGATAAAATTACTGCGCCGCAACAGGAAAAGCGCCACGGACGGCGAATAGATACACGAACGAATTTCCGGAGGCATATCGCATGAACACCGAACCCGGCAAGAACAAATCCGCCCTGGATCAGGCAAAAGATCGTTTTCGTTACGGTACCGTGCGCCCGCTGACGCTCATTTGCACGCTGTTCGTCATCATTTGCGTAGGTATCATGATGATTAACAGTGTGCGCGACGATACGGAACGGCTGCGCGTGCGCGTAACCGACCTGTCCATCTCCCGTGAGGAAATGGCCCGTGAGCGCGATAAGCTGCAAAGCGAGGTCAGCATCGCCGAAACGGACGATTATATCATCGCCAAGGCACGGCAGCTATACGGCTACATGATGCCGGGCGAAATGCGCTTTGTCATCAAGAATCCCGAGGCCCTGTACGGCGGACAAACGATTGAAATGTACGTTGTAGAAGGAGATCAGCCATGAATCGCATCGCGGTGATCGTCATCGGCTCCAATTCCACCCGTTCTCTATGCTGCGATGAAGCGCCAGCCTTATCCCACCCGATGCGCGGGCGCGTTGAAACGCGCCTGCTTTTGCATTTGAACAAAGAAAATCCCATGCTGACCGATGAGGCCATCGCCCTGCTTGCGGGCGGCGTAAGCCAGCTCTATGAACAAATCCAGCATGAAAACGCCCATCTGGTAGGCCTATATGCCACCAGCGCTGTGCGTGACGCGCAAAATGCACAGGCTTTATCCGCCACTTTGGAATCGCTTTGCGGCCAACCCCTGCGCGTGCTCAGTGGGCGCGAGGAGGCCGCTTATTCCTTTTACGGAGCGGCGGGCGATTGGCCGCGCGCCGGCATGATCGATATCGGCGGCGGCTCCACCGAAATCGCCCTGGGCAGCGGTGATACCCTGGCGCACGCCTACTCGCTGCAGCTGGGCGCGTCGCGCCTGCATAAGCGCCAGCCCATCAACAGCCCCTACGATATCGCCATGGCGCTCAGCATTGCCGCCGAAATCGCCGAGCCCCTGCATGCCCTGCAACGCGAAACCGAGCGTCTTCCTTTCTGCCTGGTAGGCGGCACAGGCACGTCCGTGGCGCAGATATTGGCCGCGCAGACAGGCCGCGCGGATATCGAGGGCATGCGCTTGGAACGTCAGGCGGTTGAAACCCTGCTTGGACAGATTGCCGCCACGCCCCGCAATCAGCGTGAAAGCATCCCCGGTTTTCCCGCCGGGCGCGCGGATATCCTGCCCACCGGCATGGCCGCGCTGATCGCCGTGATGGACGCGCTGAGCCTTGATCATCTGCAAGTAACGCAGCGCGGCAATACGGACGGACTGCTGCGCGCGTTTGTTCACAAAAAATTTGCTTGATCATTTATCTTCCATTGGTTATAATATACAGGATGCTATAAACACAAGATTGGAGCGCAACTGACATGAAAAAGAAGACCCTTTTCGCGCTACTGCTGGCGGCGGTCATGCTGCTGAGCGGCTGCTCTCTGGTGCTTAAGGACAGCGCTGTAGACGCCAAGCAGACCATCATTGACGTAAATGGCGAACAGGTGGACAAGCAGACCTTCCTGAACGCCTATAATTACACCCTGACCATGCAGCAGTATTACGCGCAGATGCTGCAGCAGTTCGGCGGCGACGGCACGGTGGATGAGGCTTCCATCCTGCAGAGCACGCTGGATAACTACATCTCTTCCCTGGTTCTCTCCCAGAAGGCCAAGGAGCTGGGCTTTGATCAGTTTACCGATGCGGAGCTGGCCGAGCTTCAGGCCCAGGCCCAGGAGGAATACGACACGCAGCTCGAATCCATCCGCACCACTTACTTTGCCGATTCCGAGCTGGAAGGCGACGCGCTGACCGCCGAGGTGACCGCCTATGCCAAGGCCAACGGCTATACGCTGGATTATCAGCTGGATACCGCCAAGAGCAACAAGATTTCCGAGCGTCTGAAGGCCTCCGTCACCGATACCGTGACCATCACGGACGATGATCTGCAGGCCGCGCTGGATAAGGAAGTCGCTTCCGAAAAGGAAACCTTCGCCAGCACCCCCGCCGCCTATGGCACCCGCGTGAACGCCGGCACCACCGTGTACTACACGCCCGCCGGTTATCGCACCATCCGCGTGATCTCCGTAAATAAGCCTACCGAGGAGGGCGCTTCCTCCGATGACGCTAAGCAGCAGATCGACGCGCTCTATCTGCGTCTGACCGCCGGCGAAGCCTTTGAAACCCTGACCGAGGATGTAAAGACCTACGCCATCTGTGCCGACAGCACCACGCCCGAAGCTGATGTTGTGGCCGCCGCCATGCAGCTGACCGACGCGCTGTCCTATACCGAAGTGTTGGAAACCGAGAAGGCTTTCTACCTCGCGCAGTTGGTTGGAGAGCTGCCCGAGCACACCGCCACCCTGGAAGAAGCCCGCGCCACGCTGTATGACGCCACCCTGACCGACGCGCAGGATACCGCCTACAACGAAACCGTGCAGGGCTGGATCAACGCCGCGGACGTAAAGACCTATACGGAACGCCTGAGCGACTAATCCCACGCCATCCACCATCCCGCCCGGATGCAGCAATGCGTCCGGGCTTTTCAGGCTGTCGAAAAAACTTTCGACAGCCTGCCGATGAAAGTCAGCTAAAGCAGGCTTTCATCGGGCACGTCATTTTCTTGTGAGCCTGCGGCTCACGGGCAGAAAATGACATAGGAAGCAGCCTGACGGCTGCTCCTCGCGCCGTACACGCCGCCGCTGCGGATTACATATGAAGGGGCTGCGGCCCCTTCATGCATCTCAAGAGCTCTAACGAGGCTTTTTTGACAGGCTGCCGCCCAGATGCAGCAATGCGTCCGGGCTTTTGCTTATATTTGCCGCCGCTTGTATTTTTTCTCCCGCTCCTGTATAATAGACTGCGGCGAAGGGAGGTGCCCGTATGCGCTATTTACGCCGCTTAATCTGGTTTATCGCGTCCCGCCTGCTGGTGATTCTGCTGGTGCTGGGGCTTTTGACCGTGGCGTTTTATTTTTCCATGAACGCCACCAATATTTATATCATCATCAAGGACGGCATGGCCCGCCGCGCGCAGGTAATCATGATGGATGAGCCGGTCAGCCAGCTGGACAACTACTTTTCTTCCAGTTGGATTGCCCGCGACGACTGGCTGCAAAGCGCGCTCAATAACGTGGATCCCTACCGCGACTGCACGGTAACGGGCTTTGACCACCGCGTATCGCTGCAGCGCGTGTGGTGCTGGCCGTGGGATGATACCGCCAGCGCCGTCGTCACCGAGCGCATCCCTGCCATCGACGGCAAGGCCGCCTCGGGCACGGTGCCTGATTGGCCTGCGGGCAAGTACAACGTTATCTTAACCAAAGAAAATGGCAACTGGAAAATCAAGGATATCACGTTGCTGGAATGGATACAAAATGATTGATCCCTCCCCCATCCTGGCGCTGGCTCCCATGGCGGGCATCACCGATTGGCCCATGCGCCTGCTGTGCGCCGAGCAGGGCTGCAATTATACCACCACCGAAATGGTCAGCGCCATGGGCTATCTGACTGCGCCCGATTCGCTCTATGTGTATCAATACCTGCTGGCCGTGCATCCTGACGAGCCGCGCCCGGCGGTGCAGCTGTTTGGACACCATCCCGATCTGATGGGGCAGGCCGCGCAAAGGCTGAGCGAGCTGGGGCGTTTTTCCGCCATTGATATCAACATGGGCTGTCCCGCCCGCAAGGTGACGGGCTCAGGCTCGGGCAGCGCGCTGATGCGTGACCTGCCCCTGTGCGCGCAGATTATCACCGCCGTGCGAAAATCCACCGTCCTGCCTGTCACAGTCAAGATGCGCCTGGGCTGGGACGATGATCACCTGTGCGCGCCCGAGCTTGCGCATATCGCCCAGGAGAGCGGAGCCGATCTGCTCACCGTCCACGGCCGCACGCGCGAGCAGCAATATGCCGGTCAGGCCGATTGGCAGGCTGTCGCGCGCGTAAAACAGGCGGTGCGCATTCCCGTGCTGCTCAACGGCGATATCATATCGGCCGATTCCGCCCTGCGTGCCTTGCGAGAGACAGGCTGCGACGGGCTGGCCATCGGCCGTGGAGCGCTGGGCAATCCCTTTTTGTTTGCGCAGATCCGCGCGGCGCTGGCCGGGCAGCCAGTCGTCTATCCTACCTTTGAACAGGTGGTGGAAACTGCCATCCGCCATGGTGAAATGATGCGCGCCTGGAAGCAGGAGCACGCCGCCGTCACCGAAATGCGCAAGCACATGTGCTGGTATATCCATGGTCGCCGGGGCGCGGCGCGCCTGCGCACGCAGCTGACGGCACTGGACAATCTGGACGACGTATACGCCCTTTTGCGCCAGTTTGCCCGCGAGCAGAGCGCTCAAAGTACGGAAAACTGCATTACCTGCTAAAAATTTTGCATTTTCCTGTTGACAAATCGATGGGAAAATGCTATTCTTTTCCCGCAATCCCGATTGAATCAGTCGGAATTGCAAGGAGGAACAAATTGAAGCTCTCAACCCGCGGAAAATACGGCCTGTACGCCATGGTTTATCTGGCGCAGAAGGCCGAGGAAGGGCCGCAGCCGCTGCGAGCTATCGCCCAGCTTGGGCTGCCCGATCATTACCTGGAGCAGCTGCTTGGCAGCCTGCGAAAGGCCGGGCTGGTCACCACCGTGCGCGGCGCCCAGGGCGGCTATCAATTGGCCAAGCCCCCCGATCAAATCAGCGTCGGCCACATCATCGACGCCATGGAGGGACCCCTCAATCTGTCGGAATGCGCCACGGAAGGCGAATGCGAATGTCCCCGCAGCGAGGGCTGCAAAACCCGTCGCGTATGGGAATATTTAACCGACAGCATCAACCGCCTGTTATACAGCATCACGCTTCAGGACATGCTTGAATCAAAGGAGATGAACGAATCTTGAACCGCGTTTATATGGATAACGCCGCCACCACGCCGGTATCCCCCGCAGTGCTTGAAAAAATGCTTCCCTATTTTTCTGAATGCTACGGCAACGCCAACAGCATTCATTCCACCGGCCTGGATGCGCGCAAGGCGCTCAACGCCGCCCGCAAGAAGGTAGCGGCCGCGCTGAACTGCAACCCCGAAGAAGTGTACTTCACCTCCGGCGGCAGCGAAAGCGATAACTGGGCGCTCAAGGGCGTGGCCTTTGCCAACCGCAAGAAGGGCAACCACATCATCACCTCCGCCATCGAGCACCACGCCATCCTGCACACCTGCGAATGGCTGGAAAAGCAGGGGTTTGAAATCACCTATGTGCCCGTGGACGCGGACGGCCTGGTCAATCCAGCCGATGTGGAAGCGGCCATTACCGACAAAACCATCCTGATTTCCATCATGGCCGCCAACAACGAAATCGGCACCATCGAACCCATTGAGGAAATCGCCAAGATCGCCCATGCGCACCATGTGCTGTTCCACACGGACGCAGTGCAAGCCATCGGTGCAATCCCCGTGGACGTGCGTGCCATCGGCTGCGATCTGCTGTCGCTGTCCGGCCACAAGTTCCATGGTCCCAAGGGCGTGGGCGCGCTCTATATTAAGCAGGGCACGCGCATTGATAACCTGATCCACGGCGGCGCTCAGGAGCGCGGCCGCCGTGCCAGCACTGAGAACGTGGCGGGTATTGTGGGCATGGCGGAAGCCATCGAGCTGGCCACCGCCAACATTCCCGAAAAAGCAGCGCGCATCAGCGCCCTGCGCGATCAGCTGATTGACGGGCTGACAGCGCTGCCCTATGTGCGCCTGAACGGCCACCGTACCAAGCGCCTGCCCGGCAACGTCAACGTGTCCGTCCGCTTCATCGAGGGCGAATCGCTCCTGCTGCGCCTGGATCTGGCCGGCGTGGCTGCTTCCAGCGGCTCCGCCTGCACGTCCGGTTCGCTCGATCCCTCCCATGTGCTGCTGGCCATCGGCCTGCCCCATGAGATTGCTCACGGCAGCCTGCGCCTGTCGCTGTCCGATACCACCACGCAGGAGGAAGTGGACTACGTCCTGTCCGTACTGCCTGGCATCATCGAATATCTGCGCGATATGTCTCCCCTCTACAACGACTTTATGGAGGCTCAAAAATAATGTACTCTGAAAAGGTAATCGATCATTTCAGCAATCCCCGCAACGTAGGCGAAATTGAAAACGCGGACGGCGTGGGCACGGTAGGCAACTCCAAGTGCGGCGATATCATGCGCATGTACCTGAAGGTGGACGATAACGGCGTAATCACCGATTGCAAGTTCAAGACCTTCGGCTGCGGCGCGGCCATCGCCACCAGCTCCATGGCCACCGAAATGATCAAGGGCAAAACCCTCAAGGAAGCCCTGAAGCTGACCAACAAGGCTGTTGCCGAGGCGCTGGACGGCCTGCCCCCCGTAAAAATGCACTGTTCCCTGCTGGCTGAGGAAGCCGTGAAGGCCGCCGTGGAAGACTATATGAAGAAGCATCCCGAAGCGGTGATCTGATCGCGCTTCCGGCAAGCCTATCCCGTTTCTGGAGGTTTACATGCCGGATATACATGGCAATATTGAAGGCGTGCGCAAAAGCACGCTGGCAGAACTGCAAACTTTATATGATTTCCCCATTGAACGGGATGAATACCTGCCCATTGAGCTTGCTCGCCTGATGGGCAGGTATTCCTGCGCTTTGAACAGGGAAATCTCGCTCTATATCACCCGCGACGGCGAGATCATTGATATCACCGTCGGCGATACCGCCAGCGTTCCCCTGTGCGATATCCGCCTGCGCCGCAGCGCGCGGCGGCTTTCGTGCGTGCGCTGCGTGCATACCCATCCGCGCGGCTCCGCCGAGCTGTCGGATGTGGATATCACGGCGCTTAAATCCCTGCTGCTGGACAGCATGTGCGCGCTGGGCGTAAGCGCCGAGGGCGAGGTGACGGGCGTTCAGGCCGCCTTCCTGCATGAGCGGGTGAACGGTGAGCCACAGCCCGTATGCACGTCCATCCTGTCCCTGCGCCGCCTGCCGCAAAGCGCCTGGATGGATGAGATTGTTTTGTCCGATCAGCGCGTCATGCAGGGCGAGGACAAGGCCGCAGACGACGCCCCCGAACGCGCATTGCTCGTAGGCATTGAAAGCGACGAATCGCTGGACGAGCTGGCCGACCTGGCCGAAAGCGCGGGCGCGGTGGTTGTCGGCCGTTCCTTCCAGCGAAAAACGCGCCCGGATACCGCTACCTACATTGGCAGCGGCAAGGCCAACGAGCTGGCGCTGGATGCGCAGGCGTTGGAAGCCGATATCATCATCGTGGACGATGAGCTAACCGGCGCACAGCTGCATAACCTGGAGGATATCGTCGGGGTTAAGGTCGTGGATCGCACCACGCTGATTCTGGATATCTTCGCCCAGCGCGCCAAGACGGCCGAGGGTCGTCTACAGGTGTCGCTGGCGCAGCTGAAATACCAGTCCGGCCGACTGATCGGCCAGGGGCTGGTACTCTCCCGTCTGGCGGGCGGCATCGGCACACGCGGTCCCGGCGAAAGCAAGCTGGAAATCGACCGCCGCCGCATCCGTGAGCGCATCACCGCCCTCAAGCGTGAGCTGAGCGAGCTGGAAGGTCAGCGCGCCCTGCGCCGCCGCGCGCGGGAGCGCAACGCCATCCCTGTCGTCGCGCTGGTGGGCTACACCAACACAGGAAAATCCTCCCTATTGAACAAAATCACCGGTTCGGACGTCTATATAAAAGACAGGCTTTTCGCCACGTTGGACGCGGTATCGCGCAATGTGCGCCTGCCTGACGGCGGCGAATACCTGCTGGTGGACACCGTAGGCTTCATCCGCAAGCTGCCTACTGATCTGGTAGAGGCCTTCCATTCCACATTGGAGGAGGCCGCGCTGGCCGACGTGCTGGTGCTGGTCAGCGACGCATCCTCGCCCGATATGCTTGCGCAGCATGTCGTTGTGGAGCAAGTTTTACAACAATTGGGCGCAACTTCTCAGCCGCGCATTGACGTACTGAATAAATGTGATAAAATTGAAGAGGCGGATTTTGCGCCGCTGCCGCGCGCCATTCGCGTATCGGCCAAGACGGGCGAGGGGCTGGATCAGCTTTCGGATGCCATCGCGGCCATTCTGCGCGCGCGCGAATGTAAAATCAGCGTGCTCGTCCCCTTCGATCAGTATGGCATCGTGACGGATATCCGCGCCATGGGACGCATACTGAGCGAGGAATACACCGATCACGGCACTCAGGTAACGGCCATGGTGGATGCCGCCGCATACGGCAGGCTCCTGTCCCGTTATCCCGCCGTATTTGCAGGAGAAGAAGGCTAAGCTATGCCCTTACAGCTGCTGTCACTGCTGATATCGCTGGTATCGGCGCTGTCCCTGTCGCTGGATACGCTGGGTCAGGCAACGTCCCTGGGCGGATATCTGGCGCTGGTTAACCGCGATTATGTGCTGGCCGCCGATTACGAGCCGGACGATCTGGTGCGCCCAAACGTCAAAGCCACCAATGGCAGCGCCATCCTGATGCGCAGTGAGGCCGCGGCGGCGCTGGAGGAATTGTTTGCCGCCGCCAAGGATGAGGCGGGTCTGACCCTGTACGCCGCCTCGGGCTATCGCAGTTACGGCACGCAATCAGCCATCTTTGAACGCAAAATCAAAAATACCGGCAGCCGCGAAAAGGCGCAGCGCCTGGTGGCTCCGCCCGGCGCCAGCGAGCATCAGCTGGGGCTGGCCATGGATCTGAAGGCCACGCCAACCAGCAACCTTTCCGCCTCCTTTGCCAAGACCAAGCAAGGCCAATGGGTCGCCGAGAACGCGCACCGCTTCGGCTTTATCATCCGCTATAAGGAAGAATGGACCGATATCACCGGCTATGCCTACGAGCCTTGGCACATCCGCTATGTGGGCAAGGAGCACGCGGCCATCATTTACGAAATGGATATCCCGCTGGAGACGTACATTGCCGCCCTGCGCGCGGCGGCGCTGAGCCAATACCTGGAGGAAGAATAATGCGCAAGCTGCTTTGTCTGGTGCTGATCCTGCTTCTCCCCCTCTGCGCACTGGCCGAGGGAGATCTGCCCGCCTGGGATTACCCCATCGCGCCCGAGATCCTGCAGGATCCAAACGATTATATCCGCCTGGCCAACCGCGAAAACCTGCTGGACGGCTCCTATGTTCCGTCCGATCTGGTCAGGGTGACGGCCAAGCACGTCAGCGGCACGTTTCAGCTGCGCAAGACGGTCAACGACGCGCTGCTTACCATGTTTGCCGCCGCCAATCAGGACGGCTGCACGCTGTATGTAAAAAGCGCTTACCGCAGCTATCAGACCCAGCGCACCATGTACTATAACCGTCTGGAAAAAAACGGCGGCAAGGATGACGGCTGGGTCAGCTATCCCGGCGCCAGCGACCATCAGACGGGCCTGGGTGCGGATATCCTGAACTATGCCTGGACGCAGAAGGACGGCATGAACGAAAAGTTCGCCCAGACGGCCGAGGCGCAGTGGATGGCCGCGCATTGCCATGAGTATGGCTTCGTCATCCGCTATATGGACGGCAAGCAGGATATCACGGGCATTTCCTTTGAGCCCTGGCATCTGCGCTATGTGGGGCCGGAATGCGCCGAATACATGATGACCAACAACCTGTCCCTGGAGGAATTCACCGCCGAGTGGCAGGCCTACGCTGCACGGTTTGAGCAGCAGTCCGGCATGACGCTGGACGCCTACTGCAAGCTCCTTTCCGCCCCCAAGCCCGCCGTTGAAACCGGTGAGACGGGCGAGGACGGCGATACCGAAATTTCCATGTTTTATGATACAGATCACTGACGGAGGCTGGCGTGCGATACAGGATCTTTGCCCTTGCGGTGCTTTTCGCCCTGCTGTTTTCTCATAGCGTCCTGGCCGAGCAGGAGGCAGATATTTTATCCGATAGCGGCATTCTGTGCCTGGTAAACCGCGAAAAGCATCTGCCCAAGGATTACGCGCCGAGCGATCTGGTCAAGCCCAAGGTGGATACCCGCAAATCCAGCCTGCAGGAGCGCATCTATATGCGCGAGGAAGCCGCCCATGCGCTGGAGGATATGTTCAACGCCGCGCTGACCGAGTCCGCGCTCAAACTGCTTGCCGTTTCCGGCTATCGTTCTTATGGCACGCAGCAAGTGCTTTTCAATCAGAAGGCCGCTGCCGTGAGCGCGGCTACCGCCTCGCTGACCGTGGCCAAGCCCGGCGAAAGCGAACATCAGCTGGGGCTGGCCATGGACGTACAGTGCCCCGATACGCTCACCCTGAGCAGCAATTTTGCCCAAACCGACGAGGGGCGCTGGGTGGAGGAAAACGCGCACCGCTTTGGCTTTATCATCCGCTATAAGGCCGAATGGAAAAGCATGACGGGCTATAATTACGAGCCTTGGCACATCCGCTATATCGGCGTCGCCCATGCCACCGCCGTGCATATGCTGAATATCCCCTATGAAACCTACTACGAGCAGGTGATCCGCCTGCCCGAATATGTACTGACGCAGGGCAATCCCTATCTGCTTGCCGGCGCGGTACAGGATCTGATCAACGGCGATGAGAGCATCCTCGCCCTGCTGCCCGCCAACGCTCCGGATACCGACGCCGCGCTGCGCCGAGCCTCGCAGCGGTATCTGCCTGAGGATACCTCCTATCAGCAGGCCGTGTGGATGGGTTATCCTACCCCCGTGCCCACGCCCGAGCCGCGCGTGGATACCGACACCGAGGAATACTCCTACAGCCAGATGGAGGACAAATAACCATGCGTTCGCTGCGTGATCAGCTTCGTGCCATCCAGACGCAGCCCCGGCAGGCGCAGCCTGTCGCCAAGCCGCGCCCGCAGGATTGCCTGATCCGTGAAACTCGCTTTCCCCTGCCAGGCCGCCTGTCGCTGCCGGCGGGGATTTTTCCGTTTATGCAGCTGGACGCGCAGCTGCCCGAAAGCCTGTCCCCCGAGTCGCTTTTGTTTTTGGATACCGAAACTACGGGCCTATCGGGCGGCGCGGGCACAGTGGCCTTTCTGGTGGGCGTGGGCGAAATACGCCGGCATGAGCTGATCGTGCGGCAATACCTGATGCGCGATTATGATGAAGAAGCCTTTGTGCTGCGCCACGTCCAGGCGCATTTATCCAGCTGCCAATTGCTGATCACCTACAACGGCAAGTCCTTTGATATGCCGCTGCTCGCCTCGCGGTTTGTGATGCACCGCATGCGCCTGCCCGAGCTTCCCCATGCCGATCTGCTGCACGCCGCGCGCCGCGTATGGAAGCTGCGGCTGGGGCGCTGCTCGCTGTCGGCCCTGGAGGATAAAATCTATCATGAACCGCGCGTAGATGATCTTTCCGGCGCGGAGGTGCCGCAGCGGTATTTTGATTATCTCAAATCGCACGATATGTCGCTGTTAGAGGACATTCTGCGCCACAACGCGCAGGATATCGCCACCCTGACGCGGCTTACCTACACGCTGTCCAGCCTGCACGACAATCCGCTTTCAGCCGAGCATACGCAGGATATCTTCAGCCTGGGCCGCGTATGCGAGCGCGGCGGACAATTGGAGCGCGCGCGGGTTTGCTACCGCGCGGCGGACAGCGGCGTCATGAGCGCCCTGTGTCGTGTGCGCCTGGCCGATACCCTGCGGCGCGAACACAGCGACGCGGAGGCTGCGGCCATCTATGAAAAGATGATCGCAGCGCGTCAAGGCGGCGCGCAGCCCTATATCGCCCTGGCAAAGCTGCTGGAGCACCGGCTGCACGATGTTAACAAAGCGGCAAATATCGCCCGGAGGGGACTTTTATACCTGACCGACCGGCCCAGTCTTAGCCCCCGTGAGCAGGCGCAGCTGGACGATCTCACCCACCGCTGCGCGCGCCTGCTGCAAAAGCAAAGCCGGCAATCATAAACAGGCGTTGATCTTTCGCGCTTTGCATTGACAAAAGCAGGGAATCGGGATATGCTATTGTGCGATCAGGATGGAGGTTTGAAGTATGGGACTATTTGACGGTATTAAAATCAGAAAGGCCATTATGCACCAGCAAAAGGGCGACCTGGTGCAGGCCCGCGCCGCTTATGAGGAATTGTACGCGCAGGGCGTAAACCTGTGCGCCTATATGCTGCCCTGGGCGGTGATGCTGCTGCGCGAGGGCGGCGAGGAAAACTATAGAAAGGCCAAGGAAGTGCTGGTAAAAGCACAGAAGGCCAGCGACCTCACCCCCGAGCGCCGCAAGGAGTTGGTGCTGGATTTTGCCGTAGCCTGCTTTAAGCTGGGCGAGGGTGAGAAGGCCGTGGAGCTGCTGGAGCGCCAGCACCAGAAGTCGCCCAGCGGCGACACCTACGGCGCGCTGGGCTATATCTATGTGGCGCAGGGCGACGCGGACAAGGCGCTGGCCTTCAACGAACAGGCTGTAGATTACGACGACGAAGATCCCGTCGCGCTGGATAACCTGGCGCAAACCTATTATCGCCTGCTGGGCGATAAGGAAAAGGCGCTGGAGTATTTCACCAAGGCGCATGAATATAAGGAATCGCAGATCGATACGCTCTGGTTCCTGTCGCGCTACGATCTGGAAAAGGGCGATACCAAGGCCGCCATCGAAAAGCTGGAAAAGGCTGCGAACGGCCGCTTCTCCCCCCTCAATTATAAAACCAAGGCCGAAATCGAGCAGGAGCTTGCCACGCTTCGCGGATAATCCGCGCGCGTTCATCGCATACTATTTCCCATAAGCAAGGAGGGATTTTGTATGCGTAAAAGTCTGAAAACCATCCCCGCCCTGTTGCTGGCGGGGATTTTTCTGTGCGTATCCTGCCTGCCCGCGCAGGCGCAGTCCCTGGAAAGCGCGCCGCCTATCCAGCTGACCGCGCCGTCCTATCTGCTGGCAGATGCTGAAACAGGCGCAATCATCTTTGAAAAGGACGCGGATACCCCGCGCCAGGTGGCCTCGCTGACCAAGCTGATGACCGTGCTGCTGGTGCTGGAACGGCTGGACAGGGGCGAAATATCGCTGGATGATACCGTCGCCGTATCCAAGACCGCCGCGTCCGCCCCCGGCTCCACCGCGCTGCTGGACGCAGGCGCATCCTATCGCGTGGAGGATTTGCTGCGCTCGGCCATCGTAGCCAGCGGCAATGACAGCGCCACAGCTCTGGCAGAGCATCTGGCGGGCAGCGAGCAGGCGTTTGTGCAGCTGATGAACGCGCGCGCGGCGGAGCTGGGCATGAAGGATACGGTATACGTCAATTGCACGGGGCTGCCCGCCGCAGGGCAGCAGACCACGGCGCGCGATATTCTGCGCGTATCGTGCGAAATCTGCCGTCACCCAGTCTATTTTAACTATTCCTCCCTGTGGCTGTCCAATCTTACGCATCCCTCCGGGCGCGTAACGGATCTGACCAACACCAACCGTCTGGTGCGTTTTTATGCCGACTGTGATGGGCTGAAAACCGGCTCCACCAACGAGGCCAAGTACTGTGTCAGCGCCACAGCGCAGCGCAGCGGCATGCGGCTGATTGCCATCGTGCTGGGCGCGCCGGCCAGCCAGACGCGCTTTAACGAGGCGCGCGCCATGATGGACTACGGCTTCGCCACCTACAGGCGCACGCAGGTAATCGCCGCTGGCGAGCTGACGGGCTACGACATTCCCGTGCGCCGCGGCGCGCAGGATACCGCCCCCATCGCGGTGGGCAAGGGGCTATCCATGCTGCTGCGTGCTGGACAGGCCGATAAGCTGTCGGTGGAACTGAACCTGCCTGAATTCATCGAAGCCCCGCAGACGGCCGGCACACGCGTGGGCGATGTGCGCGTGCTGCTGGATGGACAAACCGTAGCTGAGCTTCCCGCCGTACTTGCCCAGGATGTGCGCCTGCCCGGCTTTTTAGAAGGGCTGCTATTGATGCTTGATCACTGGCGCTGACGGCATTTTTCGACTGGCGCTGACGGCATTTTTCGACGAAAACTTGCCAAATTCCCGCAGCTTTGATATAATGTTGCGGGAATTTTTTGTATGCGGAGGCTACGCCGTGCTGGAATGGATGCGTTCAGATCCCATTGGATTTTTTCAATTTATGCTGTATCGCGCCCCGGCTGTGCTGCTGGCGCTTATTTTGCATGAAATCGCGCACGGGTATGTGGCGTATCGCTGCGGCGATCCTACCGCGCGCGATGCGGGGCGGCTGTCGCTCAATCCCGTGCGCCATCTCAGCCTGATCGGCACGCTGATGATGTTTCTGGCGGGCGTGGGCTGGGCAAAGCCTGTGCCGGTCAATCCCAACAACCTGCGTCATGGCCGCCGGGATGATTTTCTGGTGTCCATCGCGGGCGTAACGGTCAATTTTATCCTGTTCACGCTGGCCACCGTGCTGATGTGCGCGCTGCAGCGGCTGATCTGGAAGCCGGAGCTTTTTCGTCTTGGGGCGCCGCTGGCGACCCACTATGATTTTCTCTCCTTCAGCGGCGAGAATTTTACGAACATGCTCTTTTCCGGCGAATATGTCATCACCGAGGCCGCAGGCAGTCAGTATTACGGCGTACCGGTGGCCGAGTATCTGCGCGCTCCAGGGCTTTTGCACGTGCAGCGCTTTCTGGGGCAGTTGGCCCTGTGCAACCTGGGCATGTGCCTGTTTAACCTGCTGCCCATCCCGCCGCTGGACGGCTTCCATGTGTTCAACGACATCCTGCTGCGCGGCAAGATCCGCCTTACCGGCAGGGCGTTTCAGATCTGCATGGTCGTTATGCTGGTGCTGATGAACGCAACGGATTTCTTCAGCAACATCGTATCCAAGGGCATCGACCTGGTGCAAAACGGTGTGCTGACGGTGATCATGCGCCTGTTTGGCCTGTCGTAAGGGGGCGCGCAGTTGGAAATCACCTACCATCTCAGCCAATTTGACGGCCCGCTGGATATGCTGCTGTTCATGCTGGACAAGGCCAAGATCGATATCCGCGATATCTTCATCTCCGAAATCACGGATCAGTATATCCAGGCCGTGCAGAACTCTCCAGAGCTGGATATGGACGAGGCCTCGGCCTTTATCGCCGTGGCCGCGCGTCTGCTGGAAATCAAAAGCTACAAGCTGCTTCCCCGTCCCCCTGCCGAGGATGAGGAAGACCCCGAGGCAGCCTTCATCCGCCAGCTGGAGGAATACGCGGCCTTCAAGCAAATCGCCGCCGATATGCAGTCCTTTGAGCGCGCGGCGACGCAGCTGTATCACAAGCTGCCCGAGGAATACCCCTTGCCCCCGCCGTCCTTTGAAATCACAGGCCTTACGCTGGAAGGGCTGATCAACGCCTTCGCCCGCGTCATGGCGCGCCAGGCGCAGGCCGACGACGAGCCCAAGGAGCAGCAGGTGCGCCGCATCATCCGCGATGAGCACACCGTGCCCATGTGCATGGCGCACATCCTGCGGCAAGTGCGCAAAGCGCCCGCGCGCTTTGAAACGCTGCTGAGCCCATCGCCCACGCGTGAGGAGGTTGTCACCCTGTTTCTGGCCATGCTGGAATTGCTCAAGCTGGGCAAGATCACCTTCTTTCAGGATGGCATCTACGGCGATATTTCGGTATCCTGCGCGTAAAAAATCATCAGGAGCTATGCATGACAGAGCTTGCAAAGATTATCGAGGCCATTTTGTTTGTATCGGGTGAACCGGTGCAGCTGGGCGCGGTCGCACGCGCGCTGGAAGTAACGGAGCTTGAGGTATCCGCCGCCGCGGACGAGCTGGCCAGCGATTATGATTATAACCGCCGGGGCATTTGTCTCAAGCGCTTCGGCTCCCATATTCAGCTATCCACTCGGCCCGACTACGCGCCGCAGATTGAAAAGCTGCTGCAGCCTATCCAAAAGCAATCGCTTTCCCAGGCCGCGCTGGAAACGCTGGCCGTGGTGGCCTACAAGCAGCCAGTCACGCGCCTGGATATCGAGGCGGTGCGCGGGGTGAAGTGCGACTATTCCGTGCAGTCGCTGATGAACAAGGGGCTGATTGAGGAAGTGGGCCGCAAGGAAACGCTGGGCCGCCCCATCCTGTATGGCACAACGGATGCGTTTTTATCTCATTTTGGCCTGACTTCGCTGGAAGACCTGCCCCAGCCGCCCGAATCCCAGCAGGATTCTCCCGCCGAACCGCTTGTTACCTGAGCGATGCGGCGGTTTTTATTTTTTCAAGCCGCTTTGCAGGAATTTTTTGCCGTCTATCGAATATATAATATTGATATTTTTTGATTTTCATTTTGTTAGCATTCTCAATAAAGGAGCGAAACGGAACATGAAGAAAAAGATGTGGATCATCCTGGCGGCTGCCGTCGTCGTCCTGGCCGTTGTCATTTGGCTGCTGTGCCTCAATTCCGGCCTCAAGCAGGATAAAAACGACCTGACCGCCCAGCTTGCCGACGCGGCCAAGACCGCCTCGCAGCTGCAAACCGATCTGGATGCCGCCAAGGCCGATATCGACGCGCTGACCAAGTCCGGCGAGGAAGCTGCCGCTCAGAACACCGCGCTGCAAAGCGAGCTGGATGCCGCCAAGGCAACCACCGAGGCGCTGCAGACCGATCTGAACACCGCCAAGGCCAATATCGACGCGCTGACCAAGTCCGGTCAGGAGGCCGCCAGCCAGAATACCGCCCTGCAAAGCGAGCTGGACGCCGCCAAGGCCGATATCGACGCGCTGACCAAGTCCGGCGAGGAAGCTGCCGATCTGAATACCGCGCTGCAAAGTGAACTGGACGCCGCCAAGGCGACCGCCGAGGCGCTGCAGACCGATCTGAACACCGCCAAGGCCGATATCGAGGCGCTGACCAAGTTCGGTCAGGAGGCCGCCAGCCAGAATACCGCCCTGCAAAGCGAGCTGAACGCCGCCAAGGCTGCCGCCGACGCGCTGCAAACCGATCTGGACGCCGCCAACACCGATATCGCCGCCCTGCAGGCCGAACTTTCCCAGTCCCAGGCCAATGCCGATTCGCTGCTGAACGACCTGTCCCTGTCCGTCAGCAATGAGGGCGAATTGCAGGCCAAGGTATCCACCCTGGAAGAAAGCATCGCTTCCCTGAAGCTTGATATCTCCCGCCTGCAGGATCAGCTGGACGTAGCCAACAGCGATCTTTCCGCCGCCAAGACCGCCCACGCCGAGGCGCTGGGCAATTACAGCGAATCCTCCGTCAAGGTGGAGGAGCTGGAAAAGGCGCTGTCTGAAACGCAGGTTTTGCTCACCCAGGCAAAAAACGAGCTGACCGACAAGGAAGCCCAGCTGAACGATCTGAATGCCAAGATCACCGCCGAGCAGGTCGCCCGCTCCGCCGCCGAGGCGGACGCCACAGCCGAGCTTGCAAAGCTCCAGGAAGCCGCCAACAAAATCGCGGCGCTGGAAATCAGCCTGAAGGAAATCACCGCCACCAAGGACGCGCTTGCCCAGCAGGTCGAAAGCCTGTCTCAGAAGTCCGCCGATCAGGGCACGCTGATGGAAGTACAGAGCGCGCTGGACACGGCCAACGCCCAGATCGCCACGCTGAACGAGCAGGTAACGGCCCTCAATTCGCAGCTTGAAACCGTCAAGGCTGAAAAGGAGCAAGCTCTTGCTCAGCTGAAAGAGCTGACCGACAACAAAGCAAGCCAGCTGGAAAGCCTGACCCTTGAGCTGGAAACCGTCAAGGCTGCCGAAGCCGCCAGCCAGACGCAGATTACCGAGCAGGCTGCCAAGATCAATGAACAGGCTGCGCAGATCACCGAGCAGCAGACCAAGCTCACTGCCCAGGAAACTACGCTTGCCGAGCAGAACGCCACCATCTCTGCCCAGCAGGCGCAGCTTGCCGAGCAGAAAGCCACCATCTCCGCCCAGCAGACGCAGCTTGCCGAGCAGAAAGCCGCCATCTCCGCCCAGCAGGCGCAGCTTGCCGAGCTGGAAGCAACCGCCGCGCAGAACGCCGCCGAATGGGGCAAGCTGCACGAGGTATGGGAACGCTGCCTGTCCGATGATAAGGATGTAGCCCAGACCGCACTGGATGAGCTGCTCAAGATGATCTACCAGGAGCGCTGATCACCTGCATATAAGAAACCGCAAGCATTCACGTGTTCGTATGAATGCTTGCGGTTTTGTTTTAGCGCTCAATCCAGTAGCGCTGCACAGGTACGCCGTCATCGTCAATTTTCTTTTTCAAAATGCCGCCGTTTTTTTGTATCGTCCGCGCCGAAGCCACGTTATCCCGGTCGCAGCACATCAGCACCCGGCGTATGCCCAGCCGGTCGCACTCCTGCAACGCCAACGCAATCATTTGTGTTCCATAGCCTTTTCCCCGCTCACTGGGGCGAATGCCATCGCCAATGTACCCGCCGTCATGCAGCAGCTTTTCAGATAATGACGAATGTTGACCGCGCCCACAAAGATATTTCGTTCCGTATCCAGGCAAAAGAACGTAGAATCCGGCACATGGGTTTCGTCCCCTTCCAGCACGTCCAAGTCATCTATATACTTTTCAAGGTCGTGATAATCGCATTTGCAAGTAGCCCATGGGATAATCTTTTCCTTCGCAGCGCTCCATTCATCCATCATTTCAAATAGCTGCGGCGCGTATTTGTGCTCCATTTTCACCAGCTTCAGCACGCTCTCATTCTCCTTAGTAATATAAAAGGGAGCGCCGCCCGCATTCTGGCAGGCAGGCGCTCCCTTTTTGCAATTTACAGAATATATCGATGCGTGTCGGTGGTCAGCATGATATCGTTCAGATGCTCGCGGACATAATCCGCCGTGATGTTCAGATACACATCCGGCATTTCGTCGCCGCCAGCATTGAAGGAGATATCCTCCAGCAGCTCCTCAAACACCGCGTGCAGCCGGCGCGCGCCAATGTCCTCCCCCGCCTCATTGGCCAGGCAGGCAGCCTCGGCAATGGCCTGCAGCGCATCCTCTTCAAAGGTCAGATGCACCTTGTCGGTTTCCAGCAGCGCAGCATACTGGCGCGTCAGCGCATTATCCGGCTTGCTGAGGATGTTCACAAAGTCCTCGCGCGTCAGGCTCTTGAGCTGCACATGCACGGGGAAGCGGCCCTGCAGCTCGGGGATCAGATCCGTCACCTTGGCCACATGGAAGGCGCCCGCCGCAATAAAAAGCATAAAATCGGTCTTGACCGGGCCATACTTGGTGCTGACCGTGCTGCCCTCCACGATGGGCAGAATATCGCGCTGCACGCCCTCGCGGGACACGTCCGGCCCATGGCCGCCAGCGGAGCGGCCGGCGATCTTATCGATTTCATCCAAGAACACGATGCCGTTCTGCTCGGCGCGGCGAATGGCTTCCTCCTGCACCGCATCTTGATCGATCAGCTTTTCGGCTTCCTCGGCAATCAGGATCTTGCGCGCTTCCTTCACCTTGACGCGGCGCTGCTTGGTCTTGGGGGGCATCAGGCCGCCCATCATATCGCCCAGATTGATGGAATTGCCGCCCACCTCCAGTTCGGGCGTTTTTTCGGCTACCTCGATTTCAATTTCGGTATCCTCCAATTCGCCCCGGCGCAGCTGCTCGCGCACCTCGTCGCGGCGGCTGCTAAGGCGCTGCTTTTCCTCGTCGGATATGGTGTTCTGCTGATTCTGAGGAGCCAGCAGCATCTGGAAGGGGTTGTTGGAGGGCTTCTTCTGCGGATAAACCATCAGGTTCAGCAGCCGATCCTCCGCCAGCACCTCGGCGCGGGTATGCACGCGCGCCTCATGCTCCTGCTGCACCATGCGCACGGCGTTTTCCACCAGGTCGCGAATGATGCTTTCCACATCGCGGCCCACATAGCCAACCTCGGTAAACTTGGTTGCCTCCACCTTGACAAAGGGCGCCTGCACCAGCTTTGCCAGGCGGCGGGCAATCTCAGTTTTGCCCACGCCCGTGGGGCCGATCATCAGAATATTCTTGGGATAGATTTCCTCGCGCATTTCCTCGCTTACGCGGGAACGGCGGTAACGGTTGCGCAGGGCAATCGCCACAGCACGCTTGGCCTCGTCCTGGCCGATGATATAGCGATCCAGCTCGCGCACGATTTCGCGCGGCGTCATTTCCTTCACAGGCATTGCGCGCACCCCCTTATACTTCTTCCACAATGATATGGTCGTTGGTAAACACGCAGATAGAGGCCGCCACATGCAGCGCCTTTTCGGCGATTTCAGCGGCGGAAAGCTCGGTATTCTCCACCAGCGCGCGCGCCGCGGCCAGGGCATAATTGCCGCCCGAGCCGATGGCGCAGATGCCGTCGTCCGGGTCGATCACCTCGCCCGTGCCGGAGATGATCAGCATGCTATCCTTATTAGCCACGATCATCATGGCCTGCAACTGACGCATGGCCTTATCGCCGCGCCAATCCTGCGCCAGCGATACCGCCGCGCGCTCCAGATTGCCGTTATACTGCGTCAACCGCTCTTCAAAGCGCTCGCACAGGGAGAAGGCGTCGGCCACGGAACCGGCAAAGCCCGTCACCACCTGATCGTTATAAATGCGGCGCACCTTTTTGGCGCTGTTCTTAAAAATGGTGTTTTCACCCATCGTCACCTGGCCATCGCCCGCGATGGCGATTTTGCCATTGCGCTTCACGGCGCAGATTGTCGTACCCATCATAGCCATAGCTTAGAGCTTCCTTTCGTTTGGTTTCCAGAGATATTATAACCCTACTGTATAAACGCAATGTGAACAAGGGATATTGGCTCAATTGTCGATTTTCGCGCTCAGATCCCGCACAATCTCCAGCGCGCGCTGGCTGATCCTCTCATAGCGCATGGCCTTGTTGCGGATGCGCTCGCCCAAAGGATCAATAATGCCGAAGGTCACGTTCATCGGCTGGAAATCATAGTTGGGCGCGGCGATATAGTGCGACAGCGCGCCGATAGCCGTGCTGGTGGGGAAGTCAACGGCTTCCTCCCCGCGCAGGCGGCGCGCCAGCGAAATGCCGGCCAGCAGACCGCTGGACGCGCTTTCCACATAGCCCTCCACGCCCGTCATCTGCCCGGCGAAGTACAGCCCCGGCCGAGAGATCATCTGATAGCTGCTGTCCAGCAGCCCTGGGCTGTGCAGGAAGGTGTTGCGGTGCATCACGCCATAGCGGGCAAACTCGGCGTTCTCCAGGCCGGGAATCATGCCGAAAACACGCTTTTGCTCACCAAATTTCAGGCGGGTCTGGAAACCCACCAGGTTGTACATCGTGCCCGCCGCGTCATCCTGGCGCAGCTGCACGATGGCATAGGCCTCCCTGCCCGTGCGCGGATCAATCAGTCCAACAGGCTTCATCGGCCCAAAGGCCAGCACCATGTGCCCGCGGCGCGCCATGCTTTCCACCGGCATGCAGCCCTCAAATACCATGTTCTCCTCAAAGCCATGGACGGGCGCGGTTTCGGCGCTCAAAAGCGCCTCCACAAAGGCGTCGTACTGCTCACGGTTCATAGGGCAATTGAGATAATCATCCCCGCGATCATAGCGCGAGGCGCGGAACACCTGCTCCATATCCAGCGATTCCGCCATCACGATGGGCGCGGCCGCATCATAAAAATGCAGCGTGCTCATACCGGGCAGATGGGCGATGGCATCGGCCATCGCGTCGCTGGTCAGAGGGCCGGTCGCCACAATGACCGGGCCGTCGGGGATTTCGCTGATTTCGCGCTCCTCCACCGTGACGTTGGGATGGCTGCGCAGCGTATCGGTAATCATGCCCGAAAAGCGCTCCCGATCCACCGCCAAAGCCCCTCCGGCAGGCACGCGGGCAGCATCCGCCGCGCGCATCACCAGCGAGTCCAGCGCACGCATTTCCTCCTTGAGCAGTCCCACGGCGTTCTGGATACGATCCGATCGCAGGGAATTGCTGCACACCAGCTCTGCAAACAGCGGGCTTTTGTGTGCAGGGCTCATCTTCTGCGGCTTCATCTCGTACAGCGTTACCACCACGCCGCGCTTGGCCAGCTGCCAGGCCGCCTCGCTGCCCGCAAGCCCCGCGCCAATGACCGTCGCCCTCATTCTTCCGTATCCTCCTGCTTTACTTCCACGCGATGGCGACAAGCCTCATTGGCGCACAAATAGCAGGTTTCGCCCTTGCGGCTGCGCTTGAGGATCATATAGCTGCCGCACTTAGGGCAGCGCTCGTCCACGGGCATCTCCCAGGATACGAAATCACACTCCGGATAATGCTCGCAGCCATAGAATTTGCGGTTCTTGCGGCTGGTCTTTTCCAGCAGGCGGCCGCCGCACTTGGGGCACTTGGCGTCAATATAATTGAGCACCGGTTTGGTATTGCGGCAATCGGGGAAATTGGGACAGGCCAGGAACTTGCCGTAGCGGCCCACGCGATAGACCATGTTGGCTCCGCACTTTTCGCAGATTTCATCGCTGGGCTCGTCGCGCAGCTCCACCTTTTCGATGGCCTGCTCGGCTTCCTCCAGCATTTTTTCAAAGGGCGGATAAAACTCGCGCAGCATCTGCTTCCATTCCAGCTTGCCCGCCTCGATGCTGTCGAGCTTTTCCTCCATCTGCGCCGTAAACTCCAGATCCACAATGGGCGCGAAATACTGGGTCATCACACTGTTGACCATGCGGCCCAGCTCGGTCGGGAACAGACGCTTGCTCTCGCGGGTAACATAACCGCGGGCGATGATGGTAGTGATGGTGGGCGCGTAGGTGGAGGGACGGCCAATGCCCTTTTCATCCATCATGCGCACCAGCGAAGCTTCGGTAAAGCGGGCGGGGGGCTGGGTGAAGTGCTGCTCACTGTCCACACTCTGGATGATCACCGGATCCCCCTCCTTCATCTGGGGAATGACGGTTTCAGCGGCCTCGCCCGCATCGTCCACGCTCTCCTCATAAATGGCGCTGAAGCCCGAAAAACGCTTATGCTCGCCATAGAAGCGCAGACCCACGCCATCGCCGTTGATATCCATGCTCAGGGTATCGTACACCGCCGGGTTCATCTGGCTAGATACAAAGCGGGAATAGATCAGCCGGTACAGCTGGAACTGTTCCTTGGTCAGGGACTGCTTGATAGAATCAGGCGTACGGTTCACATCCGTGGGGCGGATGGCCTCGTGAGCGTTCTGCGCGTTGCTGCGTCCCTTATAGATGATGGGCTCGGCAGGCAGATATTCCTTGCCATACTGGGCGGCGATGTAACCGCGCACGGCGGTCAGCGCCTCCTGGCTGACGGTAACGGAGTCGGTACGGATATAGGTGACAAGACCCTGCATGCCCTCTTTTTCCAGCTCGATGCCCTCGTACAGCTGCTGCACCACCTGCATGGTTTTCTGGGTAGTAAAGTTCAGCTTGCGCCCCGCCTCCTGCTGCAGACTGGAGGTGGTAAAGGGCGGGGCAGCCTGCTTGCGCTTTTCGCCGTTTTTCACGCTATATACAGCAAAATGCGCCTTCTCCACGCGTTCGCGTGCGGCAGTCACTTCGGCCTCGTTGGATAGGGCAGCCTTTTTGCCGTCCAGCGTCACCAGGCGCGCCTTGAAGGTAGTTTTGCGGCCGCGGGCGTTGGGCAGCAGCGCGTGCGCCGTTACATCCCAATATTCCTCGGGAATAAAGGCCTCGATATCCTGTTCGCGCTCCACCAGCATGCGCAGGGCAACGCTCTGCACGCGGCCGGCGGACAGGCCCTTTTTGATCTTGGCCCACAGCAGGGGGCTGAGCTTGTAGCCCACCAGGCGATCCAGCGCACGACGCGCCTGCTGCGCGTCCACCAGCCCCATCTCGATGGTGCGCGGGGATTTGATCGCGTCGGTAATGGCCTTTTGGGTAATCTCATGGAACTCAATGCGGTTAGGCTGGTTTACGTCCATGCCCAGCGCGTAGGCCAGATGCCAGGAAATCGCTTCGCCCTCTCGATCCGGGTCGGTTGCGAGGTAGATTTCCTGCGCGCTCTTGGCTTCCTTGCGGATCTTGGTCAATATCTTGCCGCGCCCATGGATGGTGATGTATTTGAGCGCAAAATCGTTATCTACATCCACGCCCAGCTGCGACTTGGGAAAATCGCGCACATGTCCCTGCGAGGCCTCCACCTTATAATCCTTGCCCAGGAAGCGCGCAATGGTGCGCGCCTTGGCGGGAGACTCAACGATTACAAGCTTTGATGCTGCCACTGTATTTACCCTCCGAATTACTTCGTTTATTGCTTATTTTCAGCGCTTGAGCGCATAGGCGCGCCCCGCGCGGGCTTCGATCAATCCATCCAGTTCCATCATGGTCAGTTCGCCGCTAAGCTGATCGGGCGTAAGGCCCGTCTTTTCCGCCAGCTCCTCAAAGCGCATCTCCTCGCGCTCAAGCAAGGCAAAGATGCGTTTTTGCGGCTCGGTCAGATTGTCCTGCGCGGAAGCGGGAGCAGGCTCGCTCTTGGCAGGAACAGCTGTCTGCGTCCAGCGCATATCATCCAAGATGTCCTGCGCGCAGGTGCAAAGGTTGGCTCCGTCGCGCAATAACCTCAGCGGCGCGATGCTGCCCGGCACATCCACCATGCCCGGCAGGGCAAATACCTCGCGCCCCTGCTCGGCAGCGCAGCCAGCAGTAATCATGGTACCGCTATGCGCGTTGCCCTCAATCAGCAGCAGCGCCGCGCTGACTCCGCTGATAATGCGGTTGCGGATGGGAAAATGATGCGCCAATGGCTCAGCCCCCAGCGCAAACTCGCTGATAATCGCGCCGCCATGCTCCACAATGGTCTGCGCCAGGCGGGTGTTTTCCTCGGGATACACGCGGTCGATACCGTTGCCCAGCACCGCCACCGTGCGTCCGCCACCCGCTAACGCGCCTTCATGCGCTGCGGCATCAATGCCGCGCGCCAGGCCGCTGACCACCGTAACGCCTGCCGCTGCCAGATCGCGCGCAATGGAAAACGCCTGCGAACGTCCGTAGCGCGTATCGCGCCGTGAGCCGACAATAGCCACGCTGAAGCGATCCTCCGCAGGCGTGCCGCGGATAAACAGCGCGTGCGGCGGATCGTTGATTTCGCCAAGGAGGGCCGGATATCCTGCCCGCCCGCAAAAAATGATTTCCGCGCCGCAGCGGTGCAGGCGGTCGATCAGCGCGTCCAGCCCCGCCGTTTTCATCTGCTGCAATTCGGCGTAAGCCTTATCCCCCGCCATCATCTGCACGGTGGGGCCCATCTGCTCAAAGATGCTCTCCGCGCAGCCAAAGTAGGTCAGCAGCGCCTCGCGTGTACGCCAGCTGAGCGACGGCGCGCTTTGCAGCCACAGCCTGCACTGTTCTTCCCGTGTGTAGGTTTGCATCTTGTCACCTGCTCCAGTATTTTGCATCCAGCATACGGTACTGAATGGCCTCGGCCATCGCCGGGGCGGATATATCGGCTTCCCCGCGCAGATCGGCGATGGTGCGCGCCACCTTGATCAGCCGCGTATAGCCGCGCATGCTCAGGGCATAGCGCTCCACCGCCCGCGCCAGCAGCGCCTTGGCGGGATCGGACAACGCAGCCAGCTCCTCCACGTGCTTGTTGTTCATCTGCGCGTTACAGGCAATGCCCGCGCTGGCAAAGCGCTTTTGCTGCAAGCGCCGCGCGTTTTCCACGCGCTCGCGCACCACCTTGGAGCTTTCACCCGCCTTTTGCTCGGTGATTTCCTCGATGGGCACCGCGTCCACCTCAATGTGGATATCGATACGATCCAGCAGCGGGCCGGAAACGCGATCCAGATACTTGCGTATCTCGTGCGATCCGCAGCGGCACTGCCGCACCGTGCTGCCATAATAGCCGCAGGGGCAGGGGTTCATGCTGGCCACCAGCATGCAGCGGGACAGATACTGCGTATGCGCGCGCACACGGGTGACGGTGCACACGCCGTCCTCCAGCGGCTGGCGCAGCGCCTCCAGCGCCGTGCGGGAATACTCCGGCAGCTCGTCCAGGAACAATACGCCGTTATGCGCCAGGGAGATTTCGCCCGGCATGGCGTTGGCGCCGCCGCCCACAAGCGAGGGCATAGAGGCCGAGTGATGCGGCGTCCTGAACGGGCGCTCGGTCATCAGCCCTGCGCCCGGCGGCAAGAGCCCCGCCACCGAATGAATGCGTGTGGTTTCAAAGGCCTCCTCCAGCGTCATCTGCGGCAGGATGCCCGGCAGGCACCGCGCCAGCATGGTCTTGCCGCTGCCCGGCACGCCCACCATCAGCATGTTATGCCCGCCCGCGGCGGCCACTTCCAATGCGCGGCGCGCGCCCGTCTGTCCGCGCACGCTGGATAAATCGCACGTTACCGTGCGCTCCATCAGGCATTCGTCATAGCTTTTCTGCACCTGCGCCAGCAGCGGTGCCGCACCCGTCAGGTGCATCACCGCCTCATAGAGCGTATGCGCGGGATACACCAGCATGCCCTGCACGGCCTGCACCTCATGCGCGTTATCAGCCGGCAGAATCACCTCGCGGATGCCATGCTCATGGGCAGACAGCACCAGCGGCAGCGCCCCGCGAACGGGCACCAGCCGACCGTCCAAGGCCAGTTCTCCCAGCAGCAGGATGTTGCTTGCATCCACCGCGCGGATCTGGCGCGTGGCAATGATGATCGCCACGGCGATAGGCAGGTCGAAGGCCGTGCCCTCCTTGCGCAGGTCTGCCGGAGAAAGGTTCACCGTCACATGGCCGCTGGGCGTGGTGAAGCCGTTATTTTTCATGGCGGCATACACGCGCTCACGGCTTTCGCGCACGGCGGCGTCAGGCAGTCCAACCATCGTGAAGGCAAACTGTCCGCCTGAGACATAGGCCTCCACCGTAACCGGCACGCCCTCCACCCCCTGGAGCGCAAAGCAGCAGGTACGCGACAGCATGGGCAATCCCCCACTTTCTCGTTAGTAGTACAGCCAGCTACGGAACCACTGCATCGCCGACAGCCACTTGGTGCTGGCGGTGATGCCGCTGGCATAGGGGAAGAACGCGATAAACAGCGCCAGGGCAATCGCCAGATAGACGATCATCAGCCCGGCGGGCGCCCTGCGGACGCCTGCGCTCAGGCGCGGACGCGCGGCGATGGCAGGCATTTCGGCATAGCTTTCGGCCGTATCCGCCAGCAGATCAAAACACAGCGCGGCGCACAGGATGATAAACGGCACTGCGGCAAAGTAGTGATAGATATACGTTCCGCGCGGCACCAGCACCCAGGGCATATACTGCGCGGCAAAGGAAATGAGCAGGATCGCCGGGCGCATGTCATCTCCCCGGCTCTGCCAGCACAGGCCGCGGCGGTCGATGTGCCGCTCCGCCCAAATAACGATCACCATGATCAGCGCAGCCAGCCCGCCCCACCATACGGCAGGGTTCCCCAACGCCATGATGGTCTGCGTGCTGCCCTCCGCGTGATAGGACGCGGAATAATACCACATGGGCTTGCCGATCACCGGCCACTCATACCAGGGCGAATAGAAGGGATGGTTCATGCCAAGCCCCGGCGTGCTGTGATAGCCAAACATGCCGCCGAACACACCAGTGGTAAAGTAATCGCCCACCGCAGCCTGTATCACCTTCTGCACCGTAATGCCGCCCGAGGGCAGGAAATACGGAATATAGGATGCATAGTACACGCCCAGCGGCACGGCAATGAAGAACACCAGGCAGCAGCCCAGGGTGATCAGCAGCCGTGCAGGATATGTGCGCGCAGGCACGGCCAATTTGCTCTCCTCCGGATGGGGTTTGCGCAGCTTGTGGTTGACCTTCTGCTGGATGGCTTCATACAACTCCAGCTCATGCGAGGCCGCCAGATGCTCACGGAGCCTGCGCCACACGCTCCAGAAGAACAGCACCGCCAGGCCCACGCCCGCATAGCAGCCCGTCCACTTGCTGGCCACAGCCAGGCCCATAAACAGGCCGGACAGCGCCAGCGGAATCAGCGTTTTAATCAGCGGTTTACGCCAGTAATCCATGCGCAGATAGTACACCATAAACACATACGACCAGATGATAAACAGCACCACAAAGCTGTCGATGGTCGCAATGCGCGTCTGAGTAAAATGCATACAGTCCACCGCCATCAGGAACATGGCGGCAAACGCGCCCATGCGGCGCTTGGTCAGGAGCTTGCCAAGCAGATACATGCCCGGCAGCATCAATACGCCCGCCAGCGCCCCGGCAAAGCGCCAGCCAAAGGGCGTCATGCCAAAGATCGAAATGGAGAAAGCGATCAGCACCTTGCCCAGCGGCGGATGCGAGGTTTCATAGGGGCGATAGGTATAATCACCCTGCATAGCCAGATAATGCTCATACCCCGTGCGGGCATGGTAGATTTCATCAAAATAGGTGCTGTTATACCAGCCAGGCTCGCCGGTGAATGTATCCTGCTCGTCAATCAGCGCTTCGCCGTTGCCGCTTACCAACGTCACGGGGAAAATCTCCTGCGTAGCAGGATCGCGGAAGATGGTCTCGTAAATCGTGGTGCCGATATACTGCGCCTCAATGCGCACATAGCGGCCCGTCAGCGTCAGCGGCGTTGTGCTGTAGGTGCGGTTGCCGCCGCCGTCATAGGACTGGCACAGATAATACCACTTGAAGCAGTTGTTGCCATATTCGCCGCCCAGCTCGGCCCAGTTGGCCTCGCTCCAGGTTTCACCATCCTGGCTTACGCGCACGATGAAATCGCTGTTCACGCTATGAATACCCGACATGTACAGCATGTTGAACTGCCGGGATTCGCCCAGATCCAGCACCACGTCCTCATGCTGATCATTGGCGTATGTGGATCGCCAGCAGGTCTGCGGGGATTTGGTCGCGCCCAGGTTGGTAAAGGCAACAACAGCGTAAATCACCGTCACACCCAGCATCAGCGCGTAATCCAGCCAAATCATCCTGGGAAGCGTTTTAGGCTCAAGCACACGGCGCATGGCAACGCTGGGCCGCACGCCCGTCTGCGGCACATCCTCGGCCTTTTCAGGCGCAGGGGCCGCAAACAGCACTGTCTGTCCCTGGCAGCATACGGCCGCGCACACATAGCCCGCCCAGCAGGCCAGCACACAATTCAGCGCCGATACCGCGTATTCCAGCCAGGCAGACTCGCTGACAATACCAAACAGCGGCGCGCTCAGATGCCCGCTGGCGCCGCCGATGCGCACGCCGCGATCCAAGACAACGCCCACGTTCAGGAACACGCTCAGGCTCAGCAGTACAAACAGGATATACACACGGCGGTCGCGTTCCAGCAGGCAGGCCAGCGCCAGCAGCACAGCGGCCGGGAAAAGATAGCGCTCGTGCATCATGGTACCCACGCTGCACAGCAGCATCAGCAGCAGCGCGCCCAGCAGCGGCAGGTGGCGAATACTGCCCCCCGCCAGATACACCAGCGTGCACAGCACCACGGCCAGGGCAATGACCGCCCAGCCAAAGGCCGCGTAGCTCATGGGAACGAACGCGCAGATCAGCCCCGCCAGCAGCAGAGCCGCAGTAACGGCCAAATAGGCACAATGCGTGCGATCCCAGCGGAAGCGCACGGCGGCAAAGGCCGCGCCGCCGCACAGGCACACCATACCCAGCAGGCGAATCAGCACCGGCGCGCTTTCCTCCACGCTCACCCAGTTTTGCCCGAACAGGAAATACAGGTTGCAGGCGTTCACCGTGGCGCTGGCATAGTAGGACATGGTGCCGGTATACAGGCGGATCAGCCAGCCCGGCTCGGTTTGATAGACGGAGAAGGGGACCACCACCGCCAGCGCAACCACCGCCGCGCCAGCCAGACCAATCAAGGTCTGCCGCACCAGCACGCGGTCACGATTGCGGATCCATTCCACAATCAGCGCCAGCAGGCCCAGCGGGCCAAACATCAGCGCCTGGGGCTTCATCAGCACCGCCAGCATATAAACTGGCAGCGTCCAGGCCCATTTGCGCTCAATCGCCAGCACCACCACCAGCAGGATGCACAGCGCCATCACGCTGTCCGATTGCCCCCAGGCAGCACCGGTAATAAAGGTAAGGGGATTCAAGGCATACAGCGCAGCCACCGTGAAGGCGGCGCGCTCAGAAACACGCTTGCGGCCATAGGTATACAGCACGGCCGCCGCCGCAATATCGCACAGGATGGAGGGCATCTTGACCAGCAAGGTAGTCACGCCCGTGCCCAACAGCTTGCCGATCTGCCCAAACAGCCCCAGCACCAGCAGGTATCCGGGGGGATAATCACAGAATCCCGCGGCGTTATAGAAATTGGCCGGGCCTACCTCTACCATGGTATTGGCCCAGGAGCTAAAGCAGCCAATATCCACGCCATAGCCGGGCACCAGTACAGCCACAAGGACGCGCGCCGCAAAGGCCGCCGCCAGCAGGGGCAGCAGTATCCAGAGGGATGGGCGCTTCAGCATCCCCTCCCCCAGCGCCGCGCGGCGAAGCAGCAGGCAAACCAGCGCATAGCCCAGCGCCACGGCCAGCAGATAGGGCCAGGCAGGGGCGGAAGTCTCCTCGTCCGTTGCGGTCGAAGTATTGGCTGTCGCGCGCGTCCAGCTAGAAGCAATATAGCCGTCTGGCACACTGGCTATCTGCTCCAGCGTGATATCCCGGAAGGAAGCCGTGCCGATGGCCTCACCGCTGTAGCCGCCCAGGCGGGCAAAAATCGTTACGCTGCGCTGGCTTTCCCCTGTGCGGCCATACAGGCGCACCTCCTGCCATTCGCCCTCGGTATCATACACACACTCGGAAAACACGTAGATGCCCGAGATGGACAGGTTGGCGCCCAGGCCATCGCTGGCGTCAGCGCGAATATAGCCGCGCAGGCAGTACAGGCTGTCGGGCTGCACCGCAACTTCCTGCACAAAGCGCGCATCGTTCAGGGCATGGTTGGTAATGGTCGCCACGCCGTCGGCTACACTGTAATCGGTATATCCGGGCATGGTGATATACGCATCGGTATACCAGCCCTCCATATCGGCGGAAAAATCGCCGTTCATCAGCAAATTACCGGCCTGAATCTCGCTCTTTTTGCCTGGCAGCGTCAGCGCCAGCACCAGGGCGGTCACAGCAATCGCGGCAAGCGCAACGATCCACAGCAGTCGTTTCTTTTTCATCACACGCTCCTTTTCGGATAGCATCCGCTCAAAAGGCATTTTCCATGTAAAAAATCCCGGCGCGCGAAAACTCCAGGATATCAAACCGGCAGGGCGCGTCGCGCAGCCTCTTGCGGGAGAGGTACGCATCCGCCGCGTGCCGCAGCCTGCGTCGCTTGTCCGCCGTCACAGCGGCCACGCCCGCGCCCAGCTTACCTGCCGGGCGTGCCTTTACTTCAATAAAGACAATCGTATCGCCGTCGCGGGCGATCAGATCAATCTCGCCGTCGCGCGCGCGATAGCGCATGTTCAGCAGACGATACCCGCGCCGCCGCACATAGCGCGCCGCGCGCAGCTCATACAGCAATCCTGCCTGATACGCGTTGTTCATAGAAATTTACGGATAAAGGTCATCCGATGCGCCGGACAGGGGCCATGCTCGCGGATCGCAGCAATATGCTCCGCCGTTCCGTAGCCCTTATGCCTGGCAAAGCCGTACTGCGGATACTGCTGATCCAGGGCAAGCAGCTCCCGATCCCGCGTCACCTTAGCCACAATGCTGGCCGCAGCGATGGAATAGGAGACCGCGTCGCCGTGCACGATGGGGATTTCCGGCGCGTCCAGCCCCAGATTCTTCACCGCGTCGATCAGATAAATATTGGCCTGCGCATCCGCCGCAGCGCGGCGCATGGCGTTCATGGTAGCCTGCAGGATATTGATTTCGTCAATCTCCTGCGCGCTGGCGCGGCCTACGCCCACATACAGCGCCGTGCGCAGGATTTCTTCATATACTTTATCGCGGCGCAGGGCGGAAAGCTTTTTGGAGTCATCCACCCAATCCACCGTGGGCGCGCTGGGCATGATCACACACGCCGCCACCACGTTGCCCGCCAGCGGGCCGCGCCCGGCCTCGTCCATGCCGGCGACACGCGCGCAGGCCGCCCAATAGGGCTGATCATGGGCAATCATCGCCATGCGGCGCTCCTGGCTGTCACTGCGCATCGTCGTTGTTCTCCTTCACAGGGGCTTTTTCAGCCGTCTCCGGCGGCGCTTCCAGCGTCAGCCTGCCCAGCTTGCCATCGCGGAACTCATCCAGCACCACGGCGCTGGCGCGCTCGATATCCAGCTCTCCCCCGCGCAGCAAAAAGCCACGCCCGCGGCACACCGCCTCCAGCAGTGCCTGCCCACGCAGGGACATATCGGTAATCTTGTACCGCGCCGTCAGCGCCTCGGGCGCCAGGGCTGTCATATCCTCCAGCAGCGCGCAGGAGAGGGCGAAGGTATCCACCACCTCGTCCCGGATGGCGGAGATATACGCCAGCCGCCGCGCAGCCACGGGATCATCCAGCTTTGGCCACAAAAGTCCGGGGGTGTCCAGCACCTCCAGATATTCGCCCACACGCACCCACTGATTGGCGCGCGTCACGCCCGGACGGTTGCCCACCTGGGCAATCGCGCCGCCGTGCAGCTGATTGATGATGGTGCTTTTGCCCACGTTCGGCACGCCCACCACCATCACGCGCACCGTGCGGCGCACGCCACGCGCCTCGCCGCGCGCCACCTTGTCGCGGGTCAGGTTTTCAATGGCCTTGAATACCTCCCGCGCGCTGCGCCCTGCCGTAATGGCCGCGCACTGCACGCCGTGGGCTTGATAATACGCCTGCCACTTGCGGGTCATGGCAGAATTGGCAAGGTCGGCCTTGTTCATCATCAATACCCGCGCCTTGCCGCGCAGCATGGCGTTGAGCACGGGGTTTCGGCTGGATTCGGGCAGGCGGGCATCGCAAATTTCAATCACCGCATCCACGCGGGAAAGCTGATCCTGCAAAAGTCGCTTAGCCTTGGCCATATGGCCGGGATACCAGTTAATCTGCATACAGGCTCCTGAAACTTTCCATAATCTGGAATAAAAACATGTTTTCGCGTTTCTCTTAAAGTAATATCATGTTAAAGCAAAAAAATCAAGCGCCTTTGCGCATTGTATTCAGAAAATTTACACCCGCTTCATCTTTATACCCTGCCCGCCGCGATTTTGACATATTTGCAAAAAAGCCCGAACGCGTTGGATTTTCGCGGCAATCATTTCAATTCTCAACTGAAGATCAACGGCAATTGTATTGAAATTATTTACAATTAATGATAATATGCTATCTTGAGCGGCATATGGCGCAGCATCCTCGATATCTGCACGCTCACCAAGGAGGAAATGACATTGGCCGAGCAATACAAACGGCGGTTTGGAGATCGCAAGGACGGGCGGCTCATGCGCGAGCTGGATTCCATGCACTACATTACTCCCCTGATCTACCCAAACCGCTGCGATAACGAAGCCTACATCTCCGAGCGCATCGACCTTGCGCCCATCAATGCCTATATCGCCAAGAAGAACGAAAGCCAGCCCGATCTGCCCTACACCATGTTTCATGTAATTGTGGCCGCGCTGGTAAAAACGCTGACCCTGCGGCCCAAGATGAACCGCTTCATCGCCAACCGCAACGTGTATCAGCGCTATAATGTTTCGGCCGCCTTTGTGGTAAAAAAGAAGTTCGCCGACGACGGCGCGGAGGCGCTGGCCTTTGTGCGCGCCAAGGAAAGCGACACAATGGATTCCATCCATCAGTGCATCCGCGATCAGGTGATGTCCTGCCGCAGCGACAAGGTAGACCGCACCACCGACAGCATGGATATTTTGACCAGCATGCCGCGCTTTCTCAGCCGCTTCCTGGTGGATATCATCCGCTTTCTGGACAAGCACGGCTGGTGCCCCAATTTTCTCATCGCCACCGATCCCTATTATTCCTCGGTGGTGCTGTCAAACGTCGGCTCCATCAAGCTCAAGTGCGGCTATCACCACCTGACCAACTGGGGCACCAACGGCGTTTTCTGCCTGATTGGCGAAAAGGGCAGCACGCCCGTTTTCAATGCGGAGGACGGCACCTGCACCATGCGTGAAACCGTTGAGCTGGGTCTGACCATCGACGAGCGTCTGGCCGACGGCTACTATTATTCCAAGTCCATCCGGCTGCTTAAGCACCTGCTGGAGCACCCGGAGCTGCTGGACCGCCCCATCAGCGAGGAGGTAGACTACTGATGCCCGATAAAATCACCGCCAAGGCCCCGTGGGTAAAGAACCTGGGCGATATCCCCGCGCATCTGGATTATTTCCAGGGCTCCATGTACGATATGCTCAAGTCCGTGGCTGATAAATACCCCAACAACATCGCCATGGATTTCATGGGACGCTCCACCACCTACAGGCAGCTGCTGGAGCATGTGGAGCGCTGCGCCAAGGCGCTTAAAACCATCGGCATCCGCGAAAACGATTGCGTTACCATCGCCATGCCCAACTGCCCGCAGGCCATCGCCATGTTCTACGCCATCAACATGGTGGGCGGTATCGCCAACATGGTGCATCCCCTGTCCAGCGAAAAGGAAATCGAATTCTATCTGAACGAATCCAACAGCGTGACGGTAATCACGCTGGATCAGTTCTATCATAAAATCGAAGCCATCCGCAACAACACCAATATCGTCAACGTCATCATCGCCAGCATCCGGGATGAGCTGTCCCAGCCCCTCAAAACGGGCTATATGCTTACCGAAGGCCGCAAGATCCGCAAGATTCCCGACGACGCGCCTGTCATCCGCTGGCAGAAGTTCCTTAACCTCAGCAAGTCCTGCTTCTGGCGCTATAAGGTGGAGCGCAAGCCCGAAGATCCCGCGGTCATCCTCTATTCGGGCGGCACCACCGGCACCACCAAGGGCATTGTGCTGACGAATCTGAATTTCAACGCCCTGTCCCAGCAGGTCATCGCCACCAACCCCATGTTCCGTCCCGGCGACCGCATGCTGGCCGCCATGCCCATCTTCCACGGCTTTGGTTTGGGCGTGTGCATCCACACCATGCTCACCCAGGGCGGCCGGTGCGTGCTGGTTCCGCGCTTTACCGCCAAGAGCTATTCCAAGCTGATTACCAAGTACAAGTGCAATTTCATCGCGGGCGTGCCCACGCTGTATGAGGCACTGCTGCGCCTGCCCAACATGGAAAAGGCCGATCTGAGCAGCCTCAAGGGCGTGTTCTCCGGCGGCGATTCGCTGACGATCGAGCTGAAGAAGAAGTTCGATAAGTTTCTGTACGATCACAAGGCCGTCATCCAGATCCGCGAGGGCTACGGCACCACCGAGTGCGTCACCGCCTCCTGCCTCACCCCGCCCACCATGCACCGCGAAGGCAGCATCGGCCTGCCCTTCCCCGATACCTACTACAAGATCGTTACCCCCGGCACCGACGAGGAGCTGCCCTACGGCGAGGAGGGCGAGATCCTGCTGGCCGGCCCCACTGTGATGCGCGAGTATCTGCATCATCCCGAGGAAACCGCCCAGACGCTGCGCAGGCATGCCGACGGCCTCATCTGGGTATACACGGGCGATCTGGGCGTGATGGACGCGGACGGCTTCGTCTATTTCCGCGGCCGCCGCAAGCGCATGATCATCACCTCGGGCTACAATGTGTACCCTGCGCAGCTTGAAAACATTCTGGAGGCGCACGAGGCCGTTCAGCGCTGCTGCATCATCGGCGTGCCCGATTCCTACAAGATGCAGAAGGTCAAGGCCTTCGTCATGCTCAAGCCCGGCTTCCCCGCCACCGAGGAAACCAAACAGAGCATTCTGGCCCACTGCCGCAAGAACATCGCCAAGTACGCCATGCCCTATGATATCGAGTTCCGTGAAAATCTGCCCACCACGCTGGTCGGCAAGGTTGCCTATCGTGTACTGGAGGATGAAGAGCTGAAGAAAATCAGCTAAGTTTCATTGATTCGGGTCGCTTCGTGCGGCCCGTTTTTTATTGGGAATGAGAACGAGGGGAACGGGAAACGAGGGGAACGTTTCTTTCTTGAGTCAAGAAAGAAACAAAGAACCTGTGTGTGACGTAAAAGTCAGTTGGATAAAAACTGGAAGGCGTGCCACGGGACATGCTCACCGTTGCGCCTAATTGATGTGTCCAGCAGCATTGCCCTTCAAGAACGCTTCAAAGCAAAAACGCAGCCCCTTCGGCTATATCGCCGAAAGGGCTGCGTTTTTATTGTTCCGTTATTCCTTGCCTCCTGTTTCGCCTTCCATGGGAACATAGAGGCTGCCATTCTGCCATGCCTGCTGCAAATCGCCATCCCAATGGTAATAGCCGGGATTATCGGCAATAAAGGCGTCAAAGGCTGCCTGTGTTTCGGCGTCGCACAACGGGATTTCGCCGTTTTCCGCGCTGTATATGCACAGCTTTTTGCGGCCTGCCTGCATGGAAATCGTGCTGAACTCCCCCGAACATTCGCACTGCCGCCACATTGCGGTGGCATTCTGGAGGGCAATGCCCTTTTCCTCCAGCGCTTTGAAATCGGCGGCGGTCATGGGCTTGAGAATCATTTCGTAGAATTTGCCATTCTGATAGCGGTAGGTGCACAGCGTGCCCATATCCGCCCAGCGGCCGTCGGCGGTTTTTAGAATACGGCTGGGCACAGCAGTCACATCGCCCTGCAGCGTTCTGCCCAGCACACGCTCGATCCAGGGGTACCTCCAGGTGAAGGCTGCCTCGCCCTGATCACTGGTTAAGGATCTCCAGCCATAGTGCTGCTTGTACTGCGGCGCGGGGGTAAACTGCAGCAGCAGCGCGCCCTGTGTTGTGCGCACCAGCTGCAAATCCTGCGCCCAGGAGAGGGGCACATCCTGCACAAAGCCCAGCAAAAGCTCGGGCTTGGCGACGACCGTGCCCAGGCAGATGGCCACCACCAGCCCCAGGCAAAGCGCGGCGATTTTCCAGGCACGAAAACGCTTGCGCTGGCGCTTGACAGCCTGGCGGAAGCCCTGATCCGCCTTGCCCTGCGCGACGGGCGCGGGCGCGGCGCTTTGCATTTCGCGGTATATCTGGCTGCAAGCGGAGCAGGCAGCCACATGCTGTGCGACAGCCTGACGGCTTTGCTCACTGGCCGCGCCGTCGATAACCAGCGGCATCAGATCCTGCGCAACAGCGCAGGGAATTTTATTTTGTTCGCTCATGTTGCTTCCTCCTGGAGCATTTCCTGAATTTTCTGCTTGGCGCGGTAGTAGATCACCCTGGCCCAGCCGTCACCCTTCTGAAACAGCGCGCCGATCTGCGCAAAGGGAAGCTCACCCAGCGTGCGCAGGGTAAAAACCTCCTTATACGGCTCTTCCAGCCTGTGAAGCAGCAGATACAGCTGCCGCGCGGTATCGCGGTCCGCCAGCGCTTCCTCCATGCCGCCAGGGGCGGACAGCTGCGCCGTATCGGTGCGGAAATCGATGTGCTTTTGGCTGCGCAGCATGGAAACATACTGATGGTGCGCGATGGAACACAAGTAGGTATCCACGCTGGAGCGACCCTCGAATGCGTCCGGATTGCGGAGCACGCGATAGAAGGTTTCCTGGGTGATTTCCTCGGCCATGTGCGCGTTGCGGGAAAGGGAGAGGGCAAAGCCATAGACCTTCCGGAAATACTTGGTGTAGAGCTGCTCAAAATCCATGATCTGCCCTCCTTTCTCATCAGTTGGACGCGCGAAAAGCGCGTTCGTTACAGAAAAAGCAGGAAAAATTGCAATAATGAAGAATACAATAAGGAACTTGGCTTATGACGTAAAGGCTGCATACATTGTCAAACATCAAAAAGCGCCGACATTAATAGCGCCTTCCTCCAGATGGGGGAAGGCTTTGATCCACGGTAAGCCGGTTGAGCAGGATTAATCCTCACTCGCAAAGTTGGTAAAGTACCCCTGCACCAGCACCACAGGCGTGCCGCGGTCGCCGCTGCCGCTGGTCAGGTCGCACAGGCTGCCCAGCAGGTCGGTAAAGCGGCGGGGCGTGGTGCCCTGGGAGGCCATCTGACCCTTGAGGTCGTGATCCTTGGCGCGGATCTTCTCGCGCATGGCCTGCGCAAGCGCCGCGCCGGACAGATCGCGCAGATCGTTATCGGCAAAATATTTCATCTTCAGCTCGTTAGGCGTGCCCTCCAGGCCTTCGGTATAGGCGGGCGAAACCACGGGATCGGCCAGCTCCCAGATGCCGCCGACGGGATCCTTGAAGCAGCCGTCGCCATACACCATCACTTCCATATGCTTGCCGGTGGCGGCCAGCAGAGCATCTTGCAGCTTGTGCACAAATTCATCGCAGTCATGCGGGAACAGCTTCACCTTGTCCTCGGTGGCCTTGTTGCTGCCCAGGATGCCATACTGCGCGTTATAGCCGCTGCCATCCACGGAGGCGGTCATGATATCGTCCATGCCCAGCACGCTTGCGCCCTTGGCGCGCAGAATGCGCTTGGTGCGCGCGCGGGTGTGGATATCGCAGGCAATGACCTTGTTGGTATACTGCAGAATATAGGAGGGATCGTTGGAGAAAATCACGCGGGTGTTGGGCGCGAAGGTACGGTAATACTCAATGTAGTCCATGCCGGTAAAGGGATGGACGGTGTTGTTGCCAAACACCTTGCGGAAGCCCTCGTAATCAAAGCTCTCACGGTAAGGATCCACGCCCTTTTCATCCAGCGTATCCCAGGACAGCAGGGCATTGCCCACCTCGTCGGAGGGATAGCTCAGCTGCACCACTACGCCCTCGGGCGAAGCCATGGTCATCGCCCGCAGCAGAATGCCGAAGCGATTGCGGCTGAGGATGGGAAACAGAATGCCGATGGGGCCTTCACCCAGCTTATTGCGGATATCCTTGGCGATCTGCTCGCAGGTGGCATAGTTACCCTGGGTGCGGCCGACAACGGCCTCCGTCACCGCCACGATGTCGCGGTCATGCAGGGGAAATCTCTCGTTTTCTGCCGCGCGGCACACGCTCTGCGTGACCGCCGTGATCAGATCGTCGCCCTGCTGAAAAATCGGGGTTACAATGCCTCTTGCCGTTACGCCCGTTGTACGCATGAAATATTGCCTCCTGATTGCGCGCGGCTGGCGCGCTGTAATTACATATTATTTTATCACAGATGCGCGGTTGTTTGCAATGCGTATTCCGTCCATTTTTGCAGGCAGGATAGGTCACGCAGCGCCCCTTCAAGCAGCGCGTAGCCTGCGGGATCCTGCGCTTCTATTGCGCGAATGGTCTTTTTCGGCCCGAAATAATACCGGTCGCGCATCACGCAATAGATCTCCAGGCTGTCCGTCAGCAGCCAATGCGCGCGGTACAGGCCCTCGGCGTCCCCCCGCGCCGCGCGCTCCAGCATCTTCAGGCTCCATTGCCGCAGATGCCGCTTTTCGTCCGCATCGCGCACAGCGTGGGCAGCGGCATAGGCGCGCACCCGATCGATCAAACCCTGCGCGATATGGTTTTCATTCTCTAAAAGGACCACGCCATCGTGGACAGTAATCAAATCCTGCGGCGCGTTTTCATCCAACACTTCCTGGGGCGTGCGCAGCACAGCGTCCAGCCGAACGCCGTCAATCACCCTGCCGTCATGGCGGCAGGGGCACGACCTGCAAATCAAAAGCACGTCAAAATCGCTCTGCGCGTTCTGCGTACCGTTTGCATAGGAGCCGTAGCCGATCATCGCCAGCGGATGATAGGTATTCGTAAGATAATCCAGAATCGCGTCCATTTTTCCTCCAAATCGCCTGATTTCGCGCTCATTATAGCATGCGCGGCGAGCTTTGTCGATTGAAAAGCGTCAACAATGCGGCGGATACAGCGGATACAGAAATTCTGATTAACTTGTTGAGCTATAATACATAGGTAACACGAAAGCAAAGAAAAAGAGAACTCATGTGGTAAGATAGCAGTTCCAACAAACCAGCCACCA
>OLPR01000212.1_pt1 | contig 57279 bp, 52 predicted proteins | sample 1672761 | NCBI WGS metagenome assembly OLPR01 (sample SAMEA3136721, study PRJEB25190) | human gut metagenome | biome: human gut; feature: human-associated habitat; material: faeces | place: Austria | collected 2013 | reverse complement strand
CGACGGCCAGCAGTCTGTCGAGCCGTATACGGTCGATCAGATCGTCAACATCTATAAATTCCTCTCGCGTCTGGGTGGCCCCTACGGCATCATCCGCCAGACGGAATTTTTCGTCTATAGCAAGAAGGACCGCCAGGCCATCGAAAAGTGCATGGAGCTGGACCTTCCCTTCCCGGAGATCACCAGCTGGATCCGCGCCAGCAAGGACGACTTCCGCTTGGTTCGGGACCTAGGCATTAAAGAGACGGGCATCTTAGTCAGCTGCAGCGACTACCACATTTTCAAAAAAATGAAAATGACCCGCGCCCAGGCGCTGGATCATTACCTTGGCACTGTGAAGGACGCCTTTGACGCCGGTGTCATGCCCCGCTGCCATCTGGAGGATATCACCCGCGCCGATTTCTACGGCTTCGTCGTCCCGTTCGTCAATGAACTGGTCAAGCTCTCCGAGGAGGCAAAGATTCCCGTTAAGATCCGCGCCTGCGATACCATGGGCTATGGCGTGCCGTATTCCGAGGTCGCGCTGCCCCGCAGCGTCCCTGGCATCATTTACGGCCTGCAGCACTATTCCGACCTGCCCAGCGAAATGCTGGAGTGGCACGGCCACAACGACTTCTACAAAGCCGTCACCAACGCCTCCACGGCGTGGCTCTACGGCGCCTGCGCCGTCAACTGCAGCCTGCTTGGCATCGGCGAGCGCACTGGCAATGTCCCGCTGGAGGCCATGGTCTTTGAATACGCCGCCCTCCGCGGCTCTCTGGACGGCATGGATCCGACGGTCATCACCGAGATTGCCGACTATTTCCAGAAGGACATCGGCTACGAGATCCCCGTTATGACACCGTTCGTCGGCCGCAACTTTAATATGACCAAAGCCGGGATTCACGCCGACGGGCTTTTGAAAGACGAGGAAATCTATAATATCTTCAACACCCGCAAGCTGCTGAACCGCAAACCCACCGTCCAGATCGGCAAGACCTCTGGCCTAGCCGGGATCGCCTACTGGATCAATGAAAACTATAACCTGCCGGAAAGCGAAGCCGTCTCCAAGCGGGACCCGCTGGTGGAGCAGCTCAAGCAGTGGATCGACGCAGAGTACGAGGGTGGCCGTCAGACGACACTCGCCACCCACGAGCTGGAAGCGAAGATCGAGCAGCTGTCCGGCGGAAAATACAAGCGCGTTTAAGGGGGTGGCAACATGTACGACACGACACATAAGACGGTTTCTCTGGCAGACCGGGTCTTTGACAAGCTGGAAGATGACATTCTCTTTGGCCGCTACGCCAAGGGCGAGATCCTGACGGAGCTGCGCCTGGTCGAGGAGCTGGGCGTCAGCCGGACACCCATTCGGGAGGCCCTGCGGCGGCTTGCCCAGGAGCGCCTGATCGCCGATACCGGCAAGGGCTCCGTCGTCCTGGGAATCACCAAGGAGGACCTGCAAGACATTCTCAACATCCGCCTGGCCGTCGAGGGGCTGGCAACGTATTATGCCACGCTGAACATGACCCCTGAGGGGCTGGATGAGCTGCGGCATATCGTCGAGCTCCAGGAGTTTTACACCAGCCGGAACGATCCAGCACACATCAAGGAAATGGACGACCAGTTCCACAACCTGATCTGCACCATCAGCGGCCGCCAGGTCATCGCCGATACGCTGCGCCCGCTGCATCGGAAAATCCAGAATTACCGCCGCAGCTCCATGGCCGACACGGCCCGCGCCCGGGCTGCGACGCAGGAGCACCGCGCCATCTTTGAAGCCATGGCCGCTGGGGACGCCGAGCGAGCCAAGGCGCTGACGGTAGAGCACATTACCAATGCAAAAGCGAGTATTCTCGGAAAGGAACAGGCATAATGGGTTACACGATCGCACAAAAAATCATCAAAGCGCATCTGCGCTCCGGCGAAATGACGCCGGGCAGCGAGATCGCCCTGAAAATCGACCAGACACTGACACAGGACGCCACCGGCACGATGGCGTACCTGGAATTCGAAGCCATGGGTGTGCCCCGGGTCAAGACAGAGCGCAGCGTTGCCTACATCGACCACAACACGCTGCAGTCCGGCTTTGAAAACGCCGATGACCACCGCTATATCCAGTCCGTCGCAAAAAAGCACGGCATCTGGTTCTCCCGGCCCGGCAACGGCATCTGCCACCAAGTCCATCTGGAGCGCTTTGGCAAGCCCGGCAAGACCCTTATCGGGTCGGACAGCCACACGCCCACCGGCGGCGGCATCGGCATGCTGGCCATGGGTGCCGGTGGTCTGGACGTGGCAGTCGCCATGGGCGGCGGCGCGTATTATATCACCATGCCCAAAATGTACAAGGTGAACCTGACGGGCAAACTCAGACCCTACGTCACCGCCAAGGATGTATCGCTGGAGCTGCTGCGCATCCTCTCCGTCAAGGGCGGCGTGGGCGCGATCATCGAGTGGGGCGGCGAGGGCATTGCCACCCTGTCTGTCCCGGAGCGGGGCACCATCACCAACATGGGGACCGAGCTGGGCGCGACCACCTCCATTTTTCCCTCCGACGAGGTCACGAGAAAGTTTCTGGCCGCGCAGGGCAGGGAAGAGGACTACGTTCCCCTGTCCAGCGACCCGGACGCGGAGTACGATAAGATCATCGACATTGATCTTGGCACTCTCAAGCCCATGATCGCCTGTCCCCACAGCCCGGACAACGTGGTGGCCGTGGAGACGCTGAAAGACGTGAAGGTCGATCAGGTATGCATCGGCTCCTGCACCAATTCCTCCCTGTACGACATGCTCAAGGTCGCCGCCATGCTGAAGGGCAAGACCATTCACCCCTCTGTCAGCCTGTCCGTGTCCCCCGGCTCCCGGCAGGTGCTGACCATGCTCAGCGACTGCGGCGCCCTGTCGGACATTCTCGCCAGCGGCGCGCGGCTGCTGGAATGCGCCTGCGGCCCCTGCATCGGCATGGGCTTCTCCCCCAATTCCGGCGGCGTTTCCCTGAGAACCTTCAACCGGAATTTCCTGGGCCGTTCCGGAACACGGGACGGGCAGGTGTATCTGGTTTCCCCCGAAACCGCCGTGGCCTCTGCCCTGACGGGGTACATCACCGACCCGACCACCATTGACCAGCCCCTGCACGTGACCATGCCGGAGAAATTCCTTGTGAACGACTCCGCCGTGCTGCCGCCTCTCCCCGCGGACAAGGCGGCAGACGCCGAAGTGCTTCGCGGCCCCAACATCAAGGAATTCCCCAAGAGCAAGCCCTTTGCCGACAGCATGACGGCGAAGCTGGTGCTGAAAGTGGGCGACAACATCACCACCGACCACATTATGCCTGCCGGCGCGAAGATCCTGCCCTATCGGTCGAACATCCCTTACCTGAGCAAATTCTGCTTCGAGGTCTGCGACCCCACCTTCGCCGAGAGAGCCAAGGCGGCGGGAGACGGCATTATTGTGGGCGGCAGCAACTACGGCCAGGGTTCCTCCCGGGAGCACGCGGCGCTGGTGCCCATGTACTTGGGCATCCGGTGCGTCATCGCCAAGTCCTTCGCCAGAATCCACGTGGCGAACCTGATCAACGCGGGCATTCTGCCGGTGACCTTTGAAAACCCGGAGGACTACGACAAGCTGAATCAGGACGCTGTTCTGACCATTTCGGACATTTCCGGCGGCATGGAGCAGGGGAGACTCGCGGTCACTGCTGATGATGGCTTCGAGTTTTATGTAAACTGCGCCCTGACGGAGCGTCAAAGGGCGATTCTGATGGCAGGCGGACTGCTGAACTACACAAAGGAGGGCGGACAATAATGAAGGAAATTACACTTGCCTGTGAGGCGTTTCAGAAGCTGCTGGAGGAGCAGCTGGAGAGAATCCGGAACATGAACGGGGAAAAGACGGATTTTTCCGCCAAGAAGCAGGTTACCATCGGCGTCATTGACGGCGACGGCATCGGCCCCGTCATCACGGCGCAGGCCACCCGTGTGCTGGAAAAGCTGCTGGCGGAAGAAATTGCAGCCGGTTCCATTGTTATCAAGCAGATCGAGGGACTGACCATTGAGAACCGCATGGCCTGCGGCAAGGCCATTCCCGACGACGTTCTGGCGGAGATCAAGGCCTGCGACGTGCTGCTGAAAGGCCCCACCACCACCCCCATGGGCGGCAAGATGGAGAGCGCCAACGTGGCCATGCGCCGGGAGCTGGATCTGTACGCCAACTGCCGTCCCGTGTGTATCCCCGAAAAGAACATCGACTGGATGTTCTTCCGGGAGAATACCGAGGGCGAGTACGTTCTGGGCAGCCGGGGCGTGGAGCTGCCCGGCATGGCGGTGGACTTCAAGGTGACTACCGATTTGGGCACCCGCCGCATTGCCAGAGCCGCCTTTGACTACGCAAAAAACAATGGCAAGACCCACGTGGCGGTGGTCACCAAGGCCAACATCATGAAGAAGACCGACGGAAAATTCACTGCCATCTGCCATGAGGTCGCTGCCGACTATCCCGGCATCACCGTGGACGATTACTACATCGACATCATGACGGCGAATCTGCTGAAGGAGCCGCTGCGGGAGCAGTTCCAAGTGGTGCTGCTGCCCAACCTCTACGGCGATATCATCACCGACGAGGCTGCCCAGATTCAGGGCGGCGTGGGTACGGCGGGCAGCGCCAACGTGGGCGACCGCTATGCCATGTTCGAGGCGATCCACGGCTCCGCCCCCCGGATGATCGAGCGGGGCATGGGGGATTACGCCAACCCGGCCAGCATCATCAAGGCTGCCGCCATGCTGCTCCGCCACATCTGCCGCGCCGATGCCGCCGCGCGTCTGGAAAAGGCCATGGCGGAGTGCAAAGTTGAGGTCAAGAGCGACGGTACTGCGGCCACTGCCGCACAGTACGCCGATGCTGTGATGGCGCTGCTGTAAAATTGGATATGGTGAAACAATCAAGGCTTCCCCCGGAGGGGAAGCCTTGATTCGTATAAAGGAAGACAAAATAAAAACGCCGCTGAAAAATCAGCGGCGGATTTATATGCCAAGATAATCAGACGGCGCGCTCAACCTTGTTGGAGCGGAGGCATCTGGTACAAGCGTACACATGGCAGGGGGTCCCGTTAACGACAGCCTTGACGCGCTTCACGTTGGGCTTCCATGCACGGTTGGAACGTCTGTGGGAGTGAGAGACCTTGATACCGAAGGTTACGCCCTTACCACAAAAATCACACTTAGCCATTTTCTAGCACCTCCCATCCGATAATGACTCGATAAATACGCCAATTCACAGGCGCTTAGATATGATATCAGATTTCGCGGTAAAATGCAAGTGTTTTTTTCAAAATAATTTGTTTTTTTGAAATGTATTGATATTCCAGCCCCTTACAGGTATAATAGTCATAAAAACCTTGCTTTCGGGGTGAAAACCATGACGGATACATACAGTGTGCCGCTGAAAACGCTGGTAAAGGAATTTAATCTGGAAGTCACCTATGCGTCCACGGATTTTGACGCCATCCGCATCACCGTCGAGGACGTGGCAAGACCCGGCCTTCAGCTGGCGGGCTATTTTGACCATTACGAGCCTATGCGTCTGCAAGTCATGGGCAATGTGGAAATGAGCTATGTGGATAAATTGCAGCCCAAGGAGCGGGGCGCGATTTTCGACCGGCTGTTTTCCTACAAATTCCCGGCGCTGCTCATCGCCCGGGACATCCCGCCCCACGCCGAGTGCCTCCAGATGGCGCAGAAGCACAATGTTACCGTCCTGCGCACCAAGGAAGCCACCAGCACCATCGTTTCCACCATCATCACCTACCTGAAAGCCGCGCTGGCGCCCCGGATTACCCGCCACGGCGTGCTGGTGGAGGTCTACGGCGAGGGCATTCTCCTGATCGGCGACAGCGGCATCGGCAAAAGTGAGGCCGCCGTGGAGCTGCTCAAGCGCGGCCACCGGCTGATCGCCGACGACGCCGTGGAAATCCGCAAGGTCTCCACAAATTCGCTGGTGGGCACCGCTCCCAAGCTGATCCGCAATTACATCGAGCTGCGGGGCATCGGCATCGTCAACGTGGCGAAGCTGTTCGGCATGGGCGCCGTCCGCACGGAAAACGAGATCAACCTGATCGTGAACATCGTTCCATGGAACACGCAGGAGGTCTACGACCGGCTGGGTCTGGAGGAGCAGTACATGGAGCTGCTGGGGGTCAAGGTTCCCATGAACACCATCCCCATCACCCCCGGGCGGAACCTTGCCATGATTCTGGAGGTTGCCGCCATGAACAACCGTCAGAAAAAGCTCGGCTACAACGCCGCTCTGGAGTTCACGGAGCAGGTCAACCAACATTTCGACGAAAACATGGGAAGAAACACATGAAAGAGTTTACCATCGGCCGGAACGACGCAGGGCAGCGCTTAGACCGCTTTCTTGCGAAGGCAGTGCCGCTGCTTCCGGCGTCTCTGGCGCAGAAATATATCCGCATCAAGCGCATCAAGTGCAACGGCAAGCGCATCGACCGGGACACCCGGCTGCAAGAGGGCGATGTCTTGCAGCTGTATGTCAACGACGAGTTTTTTGACAAGCCCCGGGAGGACAACGCCTACCTCACCGTGGCGAATCCCAATCTGAACATCGTCTATGAGGACGAAAACATTCTGCTTGTGGACAAGCGCCCCGGCCTTGCGGTGCATCCCCACGACGGCGCGGAATATGGCCGAACCCTGATCGACCACATTCAATCTTACCTGTACCAGAAGCGGGAGTGGCGTCCCCGGGAGGAAAACGCCTTTACCCCGGCGCTGTGCAACCGCATTGACCGGAACACCGGGGGCATCGTGATCGCCGCCAAGACGGCGGAAGCCCTGCGGGTGATGAACCAGAAGATCAAGGATCGGGAGATCGACAAACGATATCTTGCAATCGTGGAAGGAAGCCCCAAGCCCAGAGAGGGGAGCCTGAAAGGGTATCTCTTCAAGGACGCCCAGAAAAACCGGGTGTACGTCACGGACACGCCCCAGCCCGGCAGCAAGACCTGCCAGACCAATTACAAAACCCTCGCAAGCGCGGCGGGGCTTTCTCTGGTGGAGTGCGAGCTGATCACCGGTCGGACGCACCAGATCCGCGCCCAGTTCGCCCACGCGGGACATCCCCTGCTGGGAGACGGCAAGTACGGCAAGCTGGACAAGCGCTTCGACCGGAGCTATCAGGCGCTGTATTCCTACAAACTGACCTTCACCTTCACCACGGATGCAGGGGCGCTGGCCTATCTGAACGGCAAGTCCTTTCAGGTGGAAAAGGTGGATTTTGCGGAGCAGTATTTCCCCAACGTGAAAATATAAAAAATGGCATCCCGGATGGGATGCCATTTGGCGTATTTCAAGGGTCTTGCGGAGGAAAGGTGTAAGGGAAAAACGGTCAGCTTTTGAAAATATCAGAAAAAACAAACTCTGATCAATCCTAATATAAATAGGTGTACAGGATAGAAGAAATAAAAGAACCACTTAGAGAATTTCTTTCCTTTATTCATTCGTTTGCCATTATAAAAATATATGATTGCAATTCCGGCAAGTGCAATACCCAACATACTTCCTATTGCATAAATTATATTTGTTTTTATAGAAAATCTTCCAATACCGCCTAAGAAATTGAAAGTTCCAAATAACAACATTGAAACAGCAAATGCATATTTGATTTTAATTTCTGAATTACGACTCCAAATAAATAACAATGTAAATATAGGTGCTAATAATGCCCAGTCCGAAATCAGAGAGAGCAGAATCAACCCTAACACACAGATGATTTTTAAAACTATATTTGACACTTTTTCAACTACAGTCAGAATACAAAAACAAATTAATAGGGTAAATAGCATATTAAGTCCTTGAAATTCCAATATTCCACTTTCCGTAAAAGCAAAACAATATGGAAATTCAGAGATCAAAGCAAAAATTAACAATCTGATTGCATAGTTCTTTTTTGAATGCGTATATTGATATCCTTCAACAAGAAAGTAACACATTACAATTGCTGTAAAATATCCCAAATCTATAAAAAGCTCTGACCATAATTTTCCTGACTTCATAAAAATCGTTGATATATGATTCAACAACATTAAAAACATAGCAATATACTTAATAGCATCCCGATTAAGTATTTTGTATTTATCCATCATACCATTTCCACCTTTTGTATGAATCTCCGCTTTTTTAACAAAAGCAACATGTCACACATATCTTTACCCTGTGGGAAAAACCTGTAACATATTTTAATTTCTCTAAAAACAGACTCCAAGAGAATAAATTTAAACAGGATGTTGTCAAGCAATTATTTGCCCTTTTCCAAAGAGGTAATGATTGCAGACCCCATTACAACAATTGCAAGAATTGAACCAAGCTGAGGCCAATTCATTATTTCGGCTCCAAATACAGTGCCAAGGTATCCTAAGATAATAGCAATAATGGAAGAAATAGCTGCTTTTCTCATATATTCGTACTCCTTAGTGACATTGCCCGCCCGGGATGCCATTTTCCGTATGAAGTTATTGCCAGCCCGCGTCCTCGGATTCGGATTTGCGCTGGCGGGAGAGAAGCGCCTGAACGGCTTTCCTCACGTCTGCGCCTTCGTAAAGCACCTTGTAGGCGGCGTCGGTGATGGGCATGTCAATGCCCTTTGCCTTGCCCAGCTCATAGGCGGATTTGGCGGCGTAATAACCCTCCACCACCGCGCCGACCTCCTTCATGGCGGCCTGGGGGCCTTTGCCCTGACCGATGAGAATGCCTGCCCGGCGATTGCGGGAGTGCATGGAGGTGCAGGTGACGATCAGGTCGCCCACACCGGCAAGCCCGGCGAAGGTTTCCTTTTTCGCACCCAGCGCCACGCCCAGTCGGGCGGTCTCCGTCAGGCCACGGGTCATGAGCATGGCCTTGGCGTTGTCACCAAAGCCGAGACCGTCGGTGATGCCGGCGCACAGGGCAATGACATTTTTCAGCGCCGCACCCAGCTCCGCGCCCACGGGATCGGGGCTGGTGTACACCCGCAGGGTGTCCGCCATGAAGGCGTCCTGCACAAATTCCGCCAGCGCCTGATCGGTGCTGGCAGCCAGCAGACCGGTAGGAAGGTTGATGCAGACCTCCTCGGCGTGGCTGGGGCCGGTGAGGGCGACGACATTTTTGCCGGTCTCCTGAGCGACCACCTGACTCATGCGCAGATGGGTGCCCTGCTCCAAGCCCTTGGTGACGGAGACCACCACGGCATCTTCGTCAATGTAGGGAGCCACACCCCGGCTGACGGCGCGCAGGGGGAAGGAGGGCGTTGCCATGACCACCAGCTTGCAGCCCCTGACGCAATCGTAATCGCCGCTGATTTTTAAGGTTTCCGGCAATACCGCCGCGGGAAGGCGGGGATTGTGATGGGTTTCCAGCATTTCCGGAATCTTGTCCTTTTCGTACGTCCACATGGTCACGTCGTGACCGTTTTTGCACAGACGGACGGCCAAAGCGGTACCCCAGGCGCCGCTGCCAACTACTGCTGCTTTCATGATTTGCTTCCTTTCCCAAAGAGATTGGTTTTCCGTTCCTCGCCCCGGATCAGGCGGAGGATATTTGCCCGGTGCATGAACACGCACAGCGCACCCATGAAAATGCCCCCGGCCATGACGTATACATGGTCATGCTGAAAGACGGCAAAGCCCACGGCAAAGGTAATGGAGGCCAGCACGCTGCCCAGAGAGACGTATTTTGTGATGAGATAGGTCACGAAGAAAACAACGCCGATGAGCAGCCCGATGCGCCAGTCGATCGTCCACGCGATGAACCAGCCGCTTAAAATGCCCTTGCCGCCCCGGAAGCCCTGTAAGGCGGGGAAGTCATGTCCCAGCATCACGCAGACACCTGCAAGGGTCATCCCCTCCAGACGCAGACCGTAAGGCTCGAACACAAGAGCGCCCAGCAGACAGGCGAGGACGGCTTTGCCGACGTCAATGGCAATGACCATCGCGGAGCGTCCCGCGCCGTAGCTGCGGATGAAATTGGTCAGCCCCGCGTTGCCGCTGCCATGGCTGCGCACGTCGTCGTGAAGCATGGCGCTGACGCAGATGGCGCCGTTGTGGTTGCCGAGAAAATAGGAGACAAGAGCGGTAATGAGAATTCTCTGGAGCATCATTCGTCCTCCTTGTCACCCCGCTGCCGGATGGTGATGCGGATGGGGGTGCCGTTCAGGCCGAAGACCTCCCGGATCTGGTTTTCCAGATAGCGCTGATAGGAGAAATGGAACAGCCGGGCGTCGTTGCAGAAGATGACGAAATGGGGCGGCTTGGTGCTGGCCTGGGTCATGTAGAAAATCTTCAGGCGGCGGCCCTTATCCGTAGGCGGCTGCACCCGGGCGGTGGCGTCGGCGAGGACGCTGTTCAGCGCGCCGGTGGTGATGCGGCTGGTATTCTGGGCGTGAACGTCCTGGATGACCTGAAAGAGCCTGTCCACCCGCTGGCCGGTGAGAGCGGAGAGGAACAGCACCGGGGCGTAGAGCATGTAGCTTAAGCCCTGACGAACCTTTGTCTCCATGTCCCGCATGGTGTTGGTTTCCTTATTCTCCACCGCGTCCCACTTGTTGACCACGATGACGGCGGCTTTGCCCGCTTCGTGGACAAGTCCGGCGATCTTGGTGTCCTGCTCGGTAACGCCATCGTTGGCGTCAATGAGGATCAGACATACGTCCGCCCGGTCGATGGCGCTGATGGAGCGCATGTTGGAGTATTTTTCGATGGCGTCGTCCACCTTGCTCTTCCGACGCATACCGGCGGTGTCGATGAAGCAGTATTTCCCGGTTTCGTTTTCAAAATAGGAGTCGATGGCGTCCCGGGTGGTGCCTGCCACGTCGGAGACGATGACCCGTTCCTCGCCGAGAATACGGTTTAACAGGCTGGACTTGCCTACGTTGGGCTTGCCCACGATGGCGACTTTAATGACGTCGCTGTCCTCCTCCTCACCGGAATCCTCCGGGATGTTTTCCAGAACCCAGTCCAGCAGATCGCCGGTACCGTGGCCGTGGATGGCGGAGGTCTCAAACAGGTCGCCGATGCCGAGACTGTAAAACTCGTACACATCGGGATTCACGGGGCCGACGGAGTCGCACTTGTTCACGGCCAGAGCGATGGGCTTGCCGGATTTGCGCAGCATGGTTGCTACGTCCTGATCGGCGGCGGTGACGCCGGAATGCACGTCTACCACCATGATGATGGCATCGGCCAGCTCAATGCCGATTTCCGCCTGACGGCGCATGAATTTCAGCATTTCACTGTCCGTACCCGGCTCGATGCCGCCGGTGTCCACCAGAGAGAAGGTGCGCCCGCACCATTCGCAGCTGCCGTAAATTCTGTCCCGGGTGACGCCGGGGGTGTCCTCTACGATGGAGGTGCGCTGCCCTGTGAGTTTATTGAAAAGCATGGATTTGCCCACATTGGGCCGCCCGACAATGGCGACCAGAGGTTTTGCCATGGTAACACTTCCTTTCCATATGACGGATTATCCAGTTTATTATGACACATCTTTCCTGCAAAAGCAATGCAAAAAAGTGGATTCATACAAATTTAACAGAGCGATTTTGGTGAATATTGCTTTTGGAACACGCAAAATAGCATGGAAAAAGAGGAAGGCGCGACGCACCTTCCTCTGCTTTCCGCTTTTTGGCTTACTCAGCCTCGACAGCCACAACCTGACGGCCATTGTAGGTACCGCAAGCCTTGCAGGCTCTGTGGGGCATGACGGGCTCGCCGCACTTGGGGCAAACCGCTACGCTGGGAGCGGACAGCTTCCAGTTGGAGCCACGGCGCTTATCGCGGCGGGCCTTGGACACTTTACACTTAGGAACAGCCATGGTGACACCTCCTTGGTCAAACTGCTTTTTACAGCATTCATTTTGGACTTACTTCTCAAGAAGCTGCTTCAAAGCAGCAAATCGGGGATCAAGCTCCTTCTGGCAGCTGCAGGGGCCGTCGTTCAGGTTTTTGCCGCAGCGCTGGCAAATACCTTTGCAGTCCTCCTTGCACAGCAGCTTGGAATCCAGACTCAGGACGAAAACCGTCCGCACAATGTCGTCCAGATCGGCGCTGTCTCCCTCCAGAGGGAATACCCACTCGTCTTCGTTCTCTTCGTCGGCCAATTCCGTCACCAGAACCACATCGATGGGGAAGCGGACTTCCCGGTCAAAGTCTCTGGCGCAGCGGTCGCAGGTGCCGTGGATGCAGGTGGAGATCTCACCGGTCATCACGAGAACACCCGCGGTGTTCCGCACCGTGCCTTCCGCCGCAACCGGCTCGGACACAGGGTAGCTGACACCGTAACAAAGATCACTCAGGTCAACGGTTGTGGAAAAGGTGACTGACGCGCCCGGACTGTCAATGATTTTGGAAAGCCCCAGCAGCATACTTTTCCCCCTTCTCACAGTCGTGCCTAGATATTATATAGGCTTTTGTGTCATTTGTCAAATGATTTTTTCACAAAAAACATATGTTTTCGCGGGTATTTCTCCCGGACGGCCGAGGCGCGGAGGGACGGTCACTTTTTTCGGGCGACGACCACGAACCGGCCGTTCTCCGTCTGGTAGGCGCAGGTGACCAGAGTAAGAAACAGGTCGCCGCACTGGGCGGTGACGCCGGTGTCGTAGAGCGCGTGTTCCCGATAATAGGCCATGGCCTCGTCGAAGCTGCTCTGGTCAGAGGTGTCATAAAACTGGTAGAATTTGAAATTGGTGTCGCTCTTTTTGTAGACCTTGTCGTAAAAGGCGGCCACGACCTCATATTCCTGTTCTTCGTAAAGGGTGCTGAAGGAAATCACCGGATTGCGCTGCCAGAAATCCTTCTGCTGGTATTTCAGCAGCGTGCGGAACATGCTGCCGTCCAGCATGTTGTGGGCATAGATGATGCGGTTGCCGCTTTCCGGGTCGCAGGCTGCGTCAATGAAGGGAAGCCCGGCGAAGCTGTAGCTAACCTCAAAATTGGCGTGGAGATATCGCTCCGGTTCGTCGGGGGAGTACATGACGGGGTAGTCGATTCTGGTTCCCGGAATGGTAAGCCAGCCCGCGAGGTCGGGATTTTTCTCGTACTGCTCCTGAAGGCGGGGGAGGACTTCTCTTGGTTCCGTGGGCGGCACGGTGGCGGCGGTGATGGGCGGGACAGTGGACTGGGTCTGGACGGGGACGGTTGGCTCTGTCAGGGCGGCGGTGGATGCCTGTGTGGTTTCTTGGGTAGCCTCCGCGGCCATCCGTTTCAGGGCAATCCGGCTGCGGAGAGCGGAGAACACCGTCACGCCGAAAATCAGCGCCGACACCAGCGCGACAACGAGAAGAAGCCGGGAAACGGGAGAATTCTTCCGCCTTTTTCGGCCTCGGGGGAGGTATTTTCCATTGTTTTGGTTGGTCATGGTAAATCATCCTCTGAAAAAGGCGGTGACGGGAGTACCGTCACCGCCGTGGTTGGGGTTAGAGATTCTTTAGAAGAAGCGCTTCCTGGTGAAAACAGCCGCAACGCTCATCAGGCCGGACAGAATGGCCACGGGAGCCATCACGTCGCCGGTCTTGGGGACGTTATCCAGGGTGGGATCCTTCTTGCCGTCGCCGCCGGTGCCGGACATCTTGTGACCGCAGCCGTCGCACTTGCCGTCTCCGCCATCGTCAATGTCAACATGAGGCGCTTTTCCGAGGGACTTTTTGCATTTGGAGCAAAACCACTCATGGGAATTGTCGTCTAAATCCTTGCAGATGGCCCAATCATGCACCTCGGTGCCGCAGATATCGCATTTGCAGTCACCGTCCTCGTCCGAACAGAAAGACCGATAACCGCAGCCGGGGTCAGAGCAGTTGTGAGAATTGGGCGGGAAATGGTGCGTCGTATTTACATTGTAGCCGCACTTGTCGCAGATGCCGTCACCCATACCGACATGCTCGCCGCTGTCGATAATGTCATCGCAGTCATCACAGGTGAGATGGTGATATTCATCGTTGTAGCCCCAGGTCGTATGTTCGTGGGTACAATTAAATTTGTCATAGCCGCACAGATCGCATACGTCTCCAACTCTGTGGTGGGGTTCTATATCACTCAGGCGAGCCGAACAGTTGGTGCAGTACTGGATGTGACCTTCGCTTCCGGCAGATACATACTTGGTATCTGTATGATTACAATAATTTGAATCCGGTATACCACATACGGTGCATCTGTGCGTGGTGGGGTTATAGGAGTGGGGTTCAGCCGCGTTTATTGCCACGTTGCAGGAAAGGCAATACCAGGTATGCGAAGCTGTGTCAATCTTCCAAGTAGCCATGTGACCTTTGTGGGAATTTTCGGGATTCTGAGGATTTTCGGGATTCTGAGGATTTTCGGGATTCTGGGGATTTTCGGCATTCTGAGGATTCTCGGGGTTCTCAGGGTTTTCGGGATTCTCGGGGTTTTCGTCGCCCTTAGAGTCGCCGGGAGTTTCCTGACCCGCCACGGCGGAGGGGGTGCCTTCCGCTTCGGTGGCGGCTACTGCTGTGGGGACTAGGGCAATGACCATGACCAGAACCAGCAGCAGTGCGAACAGTTTTTTCATTGTTTTCAACCTCCATTGGAGTAAATTTTGGGACGAGTGGTGTATATTTTCACCTACCCATGAACATTATAGTCTTTTTAACGACTATAGTCAAGAAAAAATTTATAATCTAGAATAAAAAAACCGCAACTGGAAACCGTAACCAAAAAAAGGAGACGCAATAGTGTGATTGTTTACGACCCCTTCTGGAAAACCCTGAAAAAATCGTCTAAAACCACGTATACGCTCATAAAAGATCATCATATATCCAGCTCCACCATCGACAAGCTGCGCAAAAACAAGCCGATCACCACCACGACCCTGAACGATCTGTGCCGGATCCTCGGCTGCAAGGTGGACGAGATATTGGAATATGTCCCCTCGCCGGACGACCAATGCCTTTGAATCAGGGCAGTCAGAAGCCGCTTTTTTATAAGGCGGCATTTTTTTGACATTGCCGGTTGACATAACAACAAAATTCCGCAATCAGAAATTCCAGTGGCCGAAGCATTTTTATTCTTCTCGGGACATACTCTGTTCCAAACCCATGGCAGGAGCCTTTCTCCTGCCGAGAAGGAGGCTGGCTATGGATCAAATTTATGCGGACATTGCTGCCAGAACCGGCGGCAATATTTATGTGGGCGTGGTCGGGCCGGTGCGTACCGGAAAATCGACCCTCATCAAACGGATCATGGAGGAACTGGTGATTCCCGGCATCTCCGACCCCTATCGCAAGGAACGCGCCAGGGATGAGCTGCCCCAGAGCGGTTCCGGGAAGACCATCATGACTTCGGAGCCGAAGTTCGTCCCCGAGGAAGCGGTGGAGATTTCCCCCGACGGCGTGACGAAGCTGCGAGTGCGGCTGATCGACTCCGTGGGCTACATGGTGGACGGCGCGGTGGGCGCGGAGGAAGACGGCGTGCCGCGGATGGTGACCACCCCATGGTACGACCACGAGATTCCCATGACGGAAGCGGCGGAGCTGGGGACGAAAAAGGTCATGGAAGGGCACTGCTCCATCGGCATTGTGGTGACCACCGACGGCACCATTACGGAAATTCCCCGGGAGGATTACGTACAGGCGGAAAAACGGGCCATCACCGACATGCAGAAAACGGGAAAGCCATTCCTCGTGATCGTCAATTCCCGCAACCCGGCGGGGGAGGCGGCGGGGGCGGTAAAGGCGTATCTGCAAAACACCTTCGCTCTGGAGCCCATCGTGGCGGACTGTCAGGCGCTGGACGCCGAGGGTATCGGCAAGCTCATGAAGGCGCTGCTGTACACCTTCCCCATGAGCGAGCTGCGGGTGCATCTCCCCCGGTGGATGGACGCGCTGGAGCCGGAGCATCCCGTGAAGGCGGCGCTGTATCAGGCGCTTCTCCAAATGGCCGAGGAAATTCACACGCTGGGTCAGGCGGAAGGGGTGCTGGCCGGACTGCGGGAGCTGCCCCAGGTGCAGGACTACAGTCTGCGCAGTGTGGATTTGGGCAGCGGCAGCGTGATCTGCGCCATCGTGTTCCCGGAGGCGCTGTTCTACGAGATTCTGAGCGCCCGGGCGGGAATGCCCATCCGCAGCGACGCCCAGCTATTGCAGCTGCTCACCGAGCTGTCCCAAATCAAGCAGGAATACGACAAGATCTCCGATGCCCTTTCCGCCGTCCGGGCGACGGGCTACGGCGTGGTGATGCCCGCGGCAGAGGAAATGAAGCTGGAAACGCCGGAGATCATCCGCAAGGGCGGCGCTTACGGCGTGAAGCTGAAAGCGGGCGCGCCCTCCATTCACATGGTACGTGTGGACATTGACACGGAGATCAACCCCATGGTGGGAGACGAAAAGCAGTCTCAGGATCTGGTCAATTCCCTCATGGGCGAAGACCCGGAAAAGCTGTGGCAGAGCAACATTTTCGGAAAATCCGTGTACGACCTGATTCAGGAGGGGCTGACCACGAAGCTGCTGGGAATGCCGGAGGAAGTCAGGGGCAAGTTCCGGGGAACACTGACAAGAATCGTCAACGAGGGCGCGACGGGGCTGATCTGTTTGATTCTGTAGGCGAAAATGTGGGCGTTCCGGCATTCCTTTCTTGACATTCCCCGTTTGCAGAGGTAAACTAAAGAAAAAAGGGAGGAATGCACAGTGTCCATTACCATTGAATACCTTTGGAAAGACCGCAAGCGTCATCTGGGGATGCCCCTGTCCTTTACCCGCTATCAGTTGTCCGAGGATCGGCTGTTCCTGTCCCAGGGATTTCTGAACATCAAGGACGATGAAGTCCTTCTTTACCGGGTGCGGGATATCGATACCAGACGCAATCTGTGGCAGCGCCTGTTCGGCGTGGGAACGGTCACAGTGCTGTCCTCCGACAGAACCACGCCCACGCTGGTGCTGAAAAACGTGAAAGATCCGCTCTTTGTCAAGGAGCTGATCCACAAGCAGGTGGAGGAGATGAAGCTGAAGCGCCGGGTCCGCTACGGTGAGATTGCAACCACCGGCGACCATGACGACGATGACGATCTGGACGATCGATAAGGCTTTTGCCCCGCCGCTGCAAAGCGGCGGGGGGGGGATTAGACGGTTAACAGGCACGGCGGTATAATCTGCCGTGCCTGCCCTTTGTATTGTGTAAAGCAGATTCATGCGAGCACCCCTTGCCTCTCCCTATGGGAGAGGCGGCCGAGCCAGCGAGGACGGAGAGGGTATACTAGGATGCAAGGCCCTCTCAGTCACCTACGGTGACAGCTCGCCCAAAGGGCAAGCCAAGGGGGTGTACGCATTTTGGCACAAGAAATGGAGCGTATCTGTACCGATACGCTCCATTCGCTGTTTTATGACTGCCCATCAAAGCGGCGGGGCGATTTTCTGTTTAAGAATTTCTTTGTACGGGAAAATAAATCATCAGGGTGCTTTACCCTTGAGAAAATTCGTGATACAATACATTTTACGATTCAGATTGTTGAGGGGGAGTCCCTGTGAAGCGAACCGGCAGAAAATTTCATTGGAATTATACGGCGTTGGCCTTTGCCATTCCCTGCATGGGAATGCTGTTTGTCATGCTTATCAGCCAATACGAGCCGTTCGGTAAGTATTCCATGCTGTATTCGGATATGTACCACCAGTATTATCCCTTCTTCGTGGCGTTCCGCCGTGCTCTCCGCAGCGGGAGCGGGCTGCTGTACACATGGAGCATCGGCATGGGGATGGATTATCTGGGGCTGATCTCCTATTATCTGGCATCGCCGCTGAACCTGCTCAGCGTTCTGGTGCCGGAGGGCTGGCTGCTGGAGTTTTTCTCTCTGCTGGTGCCGGTGAAGCTGGGATTCGCGGGGATGTTTTTCGCCATTTTCCTGAAAAAGCTGTTCGGCAAGAACGATGCGTCCATTGCGGTGTTCGGCGGTTTTTACGGGCTGTGCGCGTGGGCGCTGGGGTATCAGTGGAATGTGATGTGGCTGGACACCTTCGCCCTGCTGCCGCTGGTGGCGCTGGGAACGGTGTGCCTGTTGAAGGAGAAAAAGTTTTTCCTCTATACGATCACGCTGTTTCTGTCCGTCTATTCCAATTATTATATCGGGTTCTTTACCTGCATTTTCGTTTTCCTGCTGTTTTTCGTGTATGAGATCTGCCGCTGGGGCGGGTGGAAGAAGCTGTTTGCGGATCTTGGGAGAATCGCCCTGTTTTCCCTGCTGGCGCTGGGAATGACTGCCATTCTGACCTTCCCGGCGCTGTCGGCCCTGCAGACTACCCAGTCCAGCGTGAACAATTTCCCCACCGGTTTCCGGCTGAACATCGCCAAGGAAAACACCATCAAGGGGCTTCTGGACGCCATGCGGCAGGTGGCGGGGAACATGGGCGGCAGCATCGAGCCGACCTTCAAGGAAGGACTGCCCAATCTTTACTGCGGCATTTTCAGCATCCTGCTGATGTTCCTGTACCTGATGGCGAAGGACATCAAGCGCAGGGACAAGTGCTGCGCCGTGATCCTGCTGCTGTTTTTCAATGTCAGCTTCATCATCCGGCAGCTGGATTTCATCTGGCACGGCTTCCATTTTACCAATATGATCCCCTATCGGTTCAGCTTCCTGTACAGCTTCGTGGTGCTGTACATGGCCTACCGCGCATGGCTGATGCGCAGGAAGTTCCGCCCGGTGCAGATCGTGATCGCCGGGGCGCTGACTGCGGGGGTGCTGGCCTGCTCCAATGAGCTGTTCGAGACCGTGCCGCTGGAGCTGGGCAGCCTGACGCTGCAAATCCCTCTCTACTTTATATATAATCTGATTTTTCTGGTGCTGTATCTCACCGTCATGCTCTACGGTCAGCTGGAAGTGCCGGAGGGAACCACGGAGCGTCAGAAAATGCGCGCCCGCGCCAAGCGGAACCGTCAGCGTGCCCGGATTCGGATATTGGCGCTGTCCGTCATGGGCATGGAGCTGATCTCCACGCTGGTGTGCTTTGGACTGTATTTCACGGGCACCGGCGTGTCCAACTACCCCAAGGGAACCACCTACACTGCCTCCGTCATCCGCTATATGTACGAGCGGGAGGACGATAACCTCTTTTTCCGGGCGGAGACCACCCATTCCCAGACCCTGAACGACGGTGCCCTCAACGGCTACAACGGCATTTCCGCCTTTACCAGTTCCGCCAATGTCAAAGTCACGGAGTTCATGCGGGCGCTGGGCTACGGCGCGAAGAACACCTATAACCGCTACTGCTTCGAGGAAAGCTCCCCGGTGGCGAACCTGTTTCTGGGCATCAAGTATATGATTGAGCGGGACGGGAAGGACAAGTCCAGCACCTATTTTGACGAGGTGAACCGCTTCGGCGTGGCGTCCCTGCTGGTCAATACCGCGTATCTGCCGCTGGGCTTCCTGACGGAGCCGGCGCTGGCGGAACTGGACTTTTCCGCCAGCAGCGGAACGTTCCAGTTCCAGAACGACCTGTTCACTGCCGCCACGGGCATTGACGAGGAGGTCTGGCACAAGCTTCAGGGCGAGAATCTGACCATCACCGGCAACGGTGCGAACATCACGGAAAGCAATTCCACCGGCTACTGCAAGTATTCCGACTGTGTTTCCGGTGCCAACGTGACCTATACCTACACCGCCGACCGGGACGGCTTTGTGTGCGTCCACCTGAATCTGCCCAAGCGGAACGATTTCTACGTCAGCGTCAATGGCGTGGAGCTTTACAAGGAGACCATCAGCCTGTCCCAGATGATCGCGGTAGGGGATGTGAAGACCGGAGATACGGTGGACATCCGCATCGAGTGCGACAAGGACGAGAGCAGCACCATGACTGTCAGCGCCGCCGTTCTCAACGGGGAGCGGTTCGCGCGGGGCTATGAAATCCTGTCGGCGTCCCAGCTGAATCTGACGAAGTTCCGCTCCACGCTGGTGGAGGGAACCATCGACTGCGACCGGGACGGCCTGCTGTATACCTCCGTTCCGCAAAACGGAAACTGGAGCGTCAAGGTGGACGGCAAGCCTGCCGAGATCAAACTGGTAGGGGACTGCATGGTGGCCGTGAATCTGACGAAGGGCGTCCACACCGTTCGCCTGATGTATCACAACGCCGCGTTCAGCCTTGGCTGGAAGATCAGCCTTGCCTGCGCCGCTGTTTTCGGCGGACTGGCATGGAGCGTCTACAGACCCGACAAGAAGTACAAAAAATAACAAATACGCTGCCATCTCCCAATCGGGGATGGCAGCGTAAACTTTATCGGATTGCTTCCGTGATGGTGCCTCCGCCGACCACCAGGTCGCCCTGATACACCACCACCGCCTGACCGGGGGTGATGGCACGCTGGGGGATGTCGAATTCCACCCGGGCGAAGCCGTCCGCTTCGGGGTAAATGGTTCCGGGCTGTTCCGTCTGGCTGTGGCGGGTCTTGACCGTCACTTTAACAGGCTCGGTCAGTTCAGGGAAGGGATACCAGACCCAGTTGTTCCCCCGCAGGGCGGAGGAAAACAGCGCCTCATTCGGCCCAACCGTGACGGTGTTCTTCTCCATATCCTTTCCGCAGACGTACACCGGCGCGCCCATGGCCAGACCCAGCCCCTTGCGCTGTCCCAGCGTGTAGCACACCGCACCGCGGTGTTTGCCGACCACGCGGCCGCTTTCGTCCAGAAAATCCCCGGCGGGGTAGTGTTTGCCGGTGTAGCGTTCCAGAAAAGCCGGGTAGTCACCGTCCGGCACGAAGCAGATGTCCTGAGAGTCGTGCTTCCGGGCGTTGATAAAGCCGTTTTCTTCTGCAATGGCACGTACCTCCTGCTTGGTCAGACCGCCGAGGGGGAACTGAATCCGGGAAAGCTGCTCCTGATTTAAACAGGCGAGAAAGTACGTCTGGTCTTTGGCCTTGTCCGCCGCCTTATATAATAGGTATCGGTCGCCGGACTTCCTTACTTGCGCGTAATGCCCGGATACCACGCAGTCGCACCCCAGCTCCAGAGCGCGGCGGAGGAGCCGGTCGAATTTCAGATACCGGTTGCAGTCGATGCAGGGGTTGGGAGTGCCGCCGCATTCGTAGCAGCTGACAAATTTCCGGATGACCTGCCGCTCGAAATCGTCCTTGAAGTTGAACACGTAGTGGGGAATTCCCAGACGTCTGGCCACGCTACGGGCGTCCTCCACGTCGTCCAGACTACAGCAGGTGTGTCCTTTTTCCAGACCGATCATATCATTGTCGTACAGCCGCATGGTCGCGCCGATGCACTCGTAACCCGCGCGGAGCATCAGCAGCGCCGCCACGGAACTGTCCACGCCCCCCGACATGCCGATCAGCGCCTTCTTGCCGTCCATGAAATCCCTCCCGATGACTTTTTTTGAGTATATCAGCGGAAAAGGAGAATGTCAACGGAGAAAACCTGACAGGCAGGAAAAAAGAATGACATTTTCTGCGGTAAAAAGCGGCGTTTTTTCAGGATTTATGACAGAAACGGTATACAATACGGGAAGAAAAGAGAAGGGGAAGCTTTTTGGTAAAACAAACTGTTACAAAAATGTAATTTTTTTTAAAAAAGGGGTTGCAATTTGTAAACACCTCTGATATAATATGGCTACTTACATAAGAGCAAAGGAGTAAGTAGCTATGAAAAAGAGAATTGTGTGTGTATTATTAACTCTGATCATGCTGGTCAGTCTGGTGCCTGCCACCGCTCTGACCGCGTCTGCCGCTTCGCTGAAGACCAGTGAGGCCGCGATCACGATCATGAAGAAACTGGCTATTTTTAGGAAGAACTGCTATCAGGTAACTGGCACCAATGAATTCCGCATTGGTTACGGCACGGTGTGCTCTGAGAAGCATGAAACAAAGTATGAGGGCGGCAATGTTGTCAGCGGTGATGCAGGCAAGCACTCCGTCACGCAGGCGCAGGCTGACCAGGCTCTGCGCAAGCTGATTCTGGATCTGGACGCGAAGGTCAACGCCTTTGCTTCCTCCAACAGCCTGACGCTGTCCCAGTGCCAGCATGACGCTCTGGTTCTGTTCACCTTCGACGTGGGCGATTCCTGGATGAGCGGCAGCGGCGTTGTCAAGAGCGCCATCGTCAGCAAGGCCGGCACCAATGACCTGCTGAAGGCCATGAGCGACTGGGCGGGCGATCAGGATGATTTCCGCCGCAGAAAGATTGAAGTCAATATGTACAAGAACGGGGTTTATTCCGATGTGACGCCCAGCAGCTTCGGCACCGTTACATATAATCCCGATGGCGGTGTCATAGCTCCGAACTATGCGACCTCCTACACCTTGCTCTTTGACACGTCCAAGACTTCCAAGCATATCCCGGCTCCCACCAGAAACGGCTACAAGTTCATGGGCTGGTACTCCGCACAGTATGACGGCACGCTGGTTCCCTCTCTGACGGGCAGCTATAACGGTAAGACGCTGTGGGCTGGCTGGCAGGCAACCTCTGTGACGGCCAACAATGCCAATGACCTTTCTTACGTGCATGGCATCAATGAGACATTGAAGGTGTCCCAGCTGGTTTCTCTGGATGTCTACCCCGTTCCCACCAAGAAGAACGTGAAGCCTTTCCGCACCATCAAGAAAGACACTGCCACCGTTACCGCGATCAAGGACTTTATCGATGATGCTGGCAACAGATGGTGCAAGCTGTCTGCAGCCGGAGATGGATGGGTTCTGCTTAAGTCTTCCGGGCAGAGCGACAGCGGCAATAGCGAATACACCGGCGGCAAGATCGATGTGACCGTCACGGTCACCAACGCCTATGTCAACAGACGTGCCAGTGACAGCGCTTCCAGCGCCAAGAACGGTGTCTACACCGCCGGTACGAAGCTGAAGATCATCGCTACCAACGAAGCCAAGACCTGGGGTCAGGTGGAAGAAAACGGCGTGGCGGTTGGCTGGGTCGCCCTGATGTACACCGACTGGAGCACCGTCTATGACGGCTCCGCTCCCAGTGACGCCAACAACACCACGCCCATTGCCACCGCAACCGTTACCTACAACGGCTATCTGAACGCCCGCAGCGATCCCGGTGTGGACAACAAGATCGTCGGCGGCTTTGCAAAGGATACCACGGTCAATGTTTTCGAGATTCGCACGGTCAACGGCCACCGCTGGGGTCGTACCTCCTCCGGCTGGATCTGCCTGACCTACACCAGTGTTAAGATGCTCACCGACAAGAACGTTTCCGACACGGGCGTTTTGGACTACGCTTTCGAGGTCACTCTCGTGAACGCCGGCGCCGATCTCTCCACCTATGTGCAGCCCACTACCAGTTCCAACAACAGCGATACCATCAAGGCGGGTACCACGGGTCTTAAGATCACCAACGCGGCGGTTGTTGACGGCGTGATCTGGGTGAAGGCACACTGGACGGTCAAGGAGACTGACAAGAACGGTAAGACCAACGTGATTGCCAAGTCCGGCTGGGTGACCTACAATAACTTTAACCTTGTCCCGACCAAGTTCACGGTTGTCAGCGATACGCTGAACATCCGAGATGCGGCCGGCAGTCAGAATCAGTTCGTATTCAAGCTCACCAAGGGCGTGGAAGTGGAGGTTCATGAAATCAGTCTGGCCAACGAGGAAATCTGGGGCAGGATTGAGGGCTACACCTCCGGCGGCGTTAACTATGACGGCTGGATCAATCTGGCATCCAACTATGTCAAGCGTTCCTCCAAGATCACCATTGACGGCGGCACCAAGGGCGCTATCGGCACCGGCACCGTTGTGAACGCGGATTCCGTCCGTGTCCGTATGACCGGCGCTCTGTACGGTCAGGTTCTGGGCAACATCAACCGCGGCACCAAGGTGGCCGTTCTGGAAGAGAAGGATGGCTGGTACAAGATCGACTTCGACGTTGACAACAACAAGGAGACCGACAGCTGGATTTACAGCCAGTATCTGGAGGTCAAGATGGGCGTCGTGGAGTCCGGCACCGGCAGCACCGGCAGCACCGGCGGCACCGGTACGACCCAGAAGACGGACGGCACCGGCAAGGGCATCATTGCCAACACCTACGCCGGCGTAAATGTCCGCAGCGGCGCAGGCATCGCCAACGCCATCGTGGGCAAGATTCTCAACGGCACGGAAGTGACCATCCTGGAGGTCAAGCTCGTCGGCGCCGCCAAGTGGGGCCGTGTGAAGCAGGGCTGGATCTGCATGGACTATGTCACCATGATCTCCTACGACGAGATTCCCGGCAACAACAGCAATAACGGCAGCAGCGGCAACAAGGGCACCGGCGTGGACTCCTTCGACGAGGCTGAGAGAACCACCACCACCGCCGTCTACACCGGCTCTGTCAAGGCCGATACCACCGTTTACAAGACACCTAACCCGAACCTGAAGGATAATACGGTTCGTTCCATCGGCACAGGCGAGAATATCACCATCCATGAGCTGACGGCTGTTACCCTGGAAATTTACGAGGGCGACAAGGTTGACGACAAGAACAAGAACAACGACGTCGAGACCGTTGTGAAGCAGACCTCCTACTGGGCGCGCATCAACGACGGCTGGATCAAGGATCCCGATGTGAACATCCAGCTGAATGCTCTGGACGAGAAGGTTCACACCGTGACCGGCGCTTCCGAGCTGCATGTGCGCAAGGCTGCCGGAACCGGCAATGACAGCATTGCCAAGCTGAAGAAGGGCGATCAGGTTCCCGTGACCAAGCTGGAGATCGTTAAGGATTCCGGCACCAGAACCCTCACCGTCTGGGGTCGTGTGGAAACCAGCGACGGCATCGTGGGCTACTGCGACCTGAGCTACATGTCCGAGGGTGCTCTGTACGAGAAGAAGGAAGAGCCTACGACTCCGACAACTCCCTCCGCGCCCACCATCGGCAGCACCGGCAACACCGGCGACGGCGGCTTCGTGAACAACAAGGGCGGCTACAAGTACACCGGCAAGGTCATCAACACCGAGTCTCTGAATGTCCGCGTTACCGCCTCTACCGGCGCCAAGAAGGCCACCACATTGAAGAAGGGCGCCAACCTGGTGATCTACGAGACCAAGATCTCCGAGGATATGGCATGGGGTCGCTGCGACGCAGGCTGGGTCTACCTGTACTACGTTGACCTGACTCCCGCCAGCGGCAGCGCCATCGACGCCCGCGTGGTGTACAATGACAACACCATCATCTACACGGATAACGCCGCGTCCTCCGTTGCAGGCACCTATTCCAGAATGTCCGTCATCGACATTTACGAATATGTTGGCGACATGGCCCGCACCGATCTGGGTTGGGTCAGCACCGGCAATCTGCTGTAAGACAGTATCCAGAATCTCCCCGCGGGAAACCGCGGGGAGATTTTTCTTGCCAGCGTGGCGGGAGTGTGGTATGATACTCCCAACAGAAATCGGGAGGAATCCAACATGAGCTATGCTGACGAGCTGTATAAGAAAACGTGCCGGGACATTCTGGAAAACGGCTTCTCCGACGAAAATCTGGAGGTTCGCCCCCACTGGGCGGACGGGACACCGGCGCATACCATCAAGAAATTCGGCGTGGTGAACCGCTACAACTTAGCCGAGGAATTCCCCATTATGACCTTGCGGCGCACCTATTGGAAAAGCGCCGTGGACGAGCTTCTCTGGATATGGCAGAAAAAGTCCAACCGTGTCGCGGATCTGGGCAGCCACGTCTGGGACGAATGGGTGGGGGAGGACGGCACCATCGGCAAGGCTTACGGCTACCAGCTGGGCATCAAGCACCAGTACAAGGAGGGCATGTTCGATCAGGTTGACCGGGTGATCTACGACCTGAAGCACAACCCCGCCTCCCGCCGTATTCTGACGAACATCTACAATTTTGAAGACCTGCACGAGATGAACCTCTATCCCTGTGCCTACTCCATGACATTCAATGTTACCGGCGACACCCTGAACGCCATTCTCAACCAGCGCTCTCAGGATATGCTTACGGCCAACAACTGGAATGTGGTGCAGTACGCCGTGCTGACCCACATGATGGCGCAGGTGGCGGGGTTAAAGGTGGGCGAGCTGGTTCACGTCATCGCCGACTGCCACATTTACGACCGGCACATTCCCGCCGTCAAGGCCATGCTGGAACTGGACGGATACCCCACGCCCACCTTCCGGATGGATGAGAGCATCACCGATTTCTACGCCTTTACCAAGGACAGCTTCTCCATGGAAAACTATCAGTTCCACCCCTTTCACTTTGAAATCCCCATGGCGATCTGAGGTGGGACGATGGAACTGATCGTTGCGGTTTACGACGACTGGGGAATCGGCCGGGACGGGACGCAGCCCGTCGCCCTGTCAGCCGACCGGAAATTCTTCCGGACAACCACCCGTGGGGCAACGGTGATCGCGGGCAGACGCACCATCGAGGATTTCCCGGGAAAACAGCCCCTTCCGGGGCGGGTCAATGTGGCGCTGAGCAGAAGCGTGACGGTGCTTCCCGGCTTTACCGTCTGCGGCAGCGCCGAAGATGCGGCGGCACTTTCCCGCACCGCAGAGCGCTGCTTCGTCATCGGCGGCGGGAGCGTTTACCGGCAGATGCTGCCCTTCTGCGACGCGGCTTATGTCACGAAGGTGCATGTGACGCCGGAATCCGACACCTTTTTCCCAAATCTGGACGAGGATAAGGACTGGTATCTGGCGGAAACGCTGCAATCCGGTGAGGAAAATGGCATTGCCTACGAAATGTGCCTGTATAGAAGAAAGTAAAAACACGCTGCCACTTGAGACAAACCAAAGTGGCAGCGTGTTTCTTTACTTGGACAGCTTGCGTTTTCCGTTTGACTGTCCCGGCTTTTTCCGCACGGGACGGGGCGGCGCGGAACGGATGAGGCATTTTGCTCCGGAACCGATCAAATCCTCCCGGTGCGCCTTCACCAGCGCTTCCCGCACGAGGGCGTAGTTCTTCGGGTCGCGGTACTGGATCAGCGCCCGCTGCATGGCTTTTTCGTGGGGGTCGGTGGGGACGTAGACCCGCTCCATGGTGCGGGGGTCAAGGCCGGTGCAGTACATAACGGTGGACAGCGTGGAGGGGGTGGGGTAAAAGTCCTGCACCTGCTCCGGATTGTAGCCCATGTCCCGGATGTACTCGGCCAGCTCTACGGCCTCCTTGAGTGTCGAGCCGGGATGGCTGGACATGAGGTAGGGGACGAGATACTGATTCATGCCGTACTGCCGGTTCAGGGCAAAATATTTTTCCACAAACTGGTTGTACACCGCGTTTTTGGGCTTGCCCATCCGGGCGAGAACCGCGTCGGACACATGCTCCGGGGCGACTTTCAGCTGACCGGAAATGTGGTACTGCACCAGCTCCCGGAAAAAGGTGTCCTTTTTGTCCGCCAGCAGATAGTCGAAGCGGATGCCGCTGCGGATGAACACTTTTTTGACCCCGGGGAGCTTTCGCAGCTTGCGAAGCAAGGCAACATAGTCCGAGTGGTCGGCGCTCATGTTCTTGCAGGGGGTGGGGTACAGGCACTGCCGCCCGCCGCAGGCGCCCTTACTCAGCTGCTTTTCGCAGGCCGGGTGGCGGAAATTTGCGGTGGGGCCGCCGACGTCGTGAATGTAGCCCTTGAAATCCTTGTCCTTCACCATGATTTCCGCTTCCCGGAGGATGGACTCATGGCTTCGGGTCTGGACGATCCGCCCCTGATGGAAGGTCAGGGCGCAGAAGGAGCAGGCGCCGAAGCAGCCCCGGTTGGATACCAGACTGAATTTGACTTCCTCAATGGCGGGGACACCCCCCGCCTTTTCGTAGCTGGGGTGATAGGCACGCATGTAGGGAAGGTCGTATACCGCGTCCATTTCCGCTGTGGTCAGGGGCTTCTGGGGCGGGTTCTGCACCACGAAGAAATTGTCGTAGGGCTCCGCCAGCCGCTTGGCGGTGAAGGGGTCGCAGTTGGCGTACTGGATTTTGAAGCTCTCAGCGTATCTGCGCCGGTCGGCCTTGATCTCGGCAAAGGAGGGCAGTGTGACGGTGGGCAGACTGTCGTCCGGCGCTTTGGTTTTGAACACCGTGCCGTCGATGTAGGTGATGTCCTTCACGTCCAGCCCGGAATTCAGGGCGTCGGCCACCTCCACGATGGTCTTTTCCCCCATGCCGTACATGAGCAGGTCGGCCTGACTGTCCAGTAAAATGGAGCGCTTCATGGTGTCCGACCAGTAATCGTAATGCCCCAGCCGGCGCAGACTCGCCTCAATGCCGCCGATGAGGATGGGAACGTCCTTGTAGGTCTGGCGGATAAGGTTGCAGTAGACCGTAGTGGCGTAGTCCGGGCGCTTGCCCATGATGCCGCCGGGGGTGAAGGCGTCGGTTTTCCGGTGGTGCTTGGTGACGGAATAGTGGTTGACCATGGAGTCCATATTGCCGCCGGAGACCAGAAACCCCAGCCGGGGGCGGCCGAAAACGTCGATGGATTTGGGATTTTTCCAATCCGGCTGAGAGATGATGCCAACATTGTAGCCGTGGCTTTCCAGAACCCGGCTGATAATGGCATGGCCGAAGGACGGGTGATCGACGTAGGCGTCGCCGATGATGTACACAAAATCGCAGGCGTCCCACCCGCGGTCAAGCATTTCCCGTCTGGTAATGGGCAGAAATTCCATATACTGCCTCCTGAAAGTACGTTTCTTACAGTATAGCAGACTTTTGGGAGAAAGGGAAGTGGAAAAACTGTCCCGGAATAACGCAGCCGCGGGGCGGCCTGCCGGAATTGCAGACTGCCCCGCTTTTATGCTGGGTTATTGCTCAGGAACGGGCAGCTTTGTGCCGTCGGGGAGGAGAACATAGTCTACCTGCGTAAGATCGATGGCGCTGTCATTTTCCTGATCCCACAGTTCAATTCTTGTGCCGTCTTTCATGACGACACAAATGAAGTGACCATTCCACCTATAAAAATCAGTATAGGACTCGGCGCGCTGTTCCTCGGTCTCGGCGGCGGTATCCCGCACGATCTTGTTGCTGAATTTGCGAAGTTTGAAGGAGGAAACCGGGAATTCCATGACAACATCCGTTCCGTCCGGCAGCCAGCCCGTGCCGGCTTTCATGAGGATGGGACTGGTGAGCAGCTCAAGCTCCCGATCATCGCAGTTATCCGCCCCGAAGGAAATGGGGAATTGCCATTCTCCCTCGGTCAGGGTTTCATCTGTGCTGCTGTAAACCAAGTCAACCAGATAAAGAGTCCATGTGCTTCCGGCGGCAAAGGGGGCATCCGTATTCTTTGCGGTGACGGATTGCGTCAGAAGAACGTCTATGGTGTTGGCCTTTCCGTCACCATCGTCGAGAGTATTAACCGGGCCGAAGGCTGCCTCAGAGCCGTCGGCAGGAACAAGCATACCCCGCCAATTAGCAAAACGCAAAGGCTTCTCTGTGGAAAGAACGATATCCTCCGGGGCGGTGATGCCAATAAGAATCTGAGCCACATAGCCGTCGGTTTCCACGGATTTCACTTCCAGCGTATAGCCGTTCTGGGTCGCTTTCTGAGGCGGCGCAGGTTGCGCGTCCACATCGGCCTGGGTGGGGATGTTCGGCTGGATGGCAAAGTCCAGAGCGTCGGCAACCATGTTCAGCTGCTTTTCCGTCATGTGCAGATATTCAGCGGATACCACCCCGGAATCCTCGCTGAGAATTTCGGGGTTTGCGTCCAGCCATACGGTCATCAGGGCGTCTCCCCGATTGCAGAGAATGTAGCCCCGCTCCTGGCTGGGAGAGGTCAAAATCAGTACGGTATTTCCGGCGGAGGTGGTGTAGTTCCGCTCCACCCAGTCGCCCCGGTCTTCCAGCGTGACATAATCCCGGCTGAAGGTGTCCTGCCGGTTCCAGTAGAGCGCGCCGTTGGTTTGGGTCACCTCATAGCCCTGATCTTCCGGGAAGACAAATTTCATCCACAGATAAAAGTTCCCGGTATCGTCGCAAGAGCCCTCGATGATATCAACGCTGACGTCCTGACTGTCCCGCGCGAACCGCTCCACGCCCAGGGCGTCGCACATGTTCCGGGTGGTGCGGAATTTCAAACGCTGTCCCTCCGGTTTCAGGCCATATTGTTCCGCCAGTTCCTTTGCCTTGGCATCCATGACATCTCTGTAGGTGTCCCAGTAGCCTTCCGGCAGGGTGCCCGCTTTGCCCATTTCCTCGCCGTCGGCTGTGTATTTGGTTTTGAAGGCGTAAAAATCTGCGCACGCCTTATAGGCGTTGGAGCCTTTCAGTCCGGCCATGCTCAGGGTGGTGGTGTCAACGGTGTGGGGGTCTTCCACGTATACCCCGTCTACCAGAGAATAGTCCCGCTGTTCCGTTCCCGTTCCGATTTTTACGTTTTCCAGTTTCAGCACGTAGACAACGGCGCACCCCACCAGCAGAAGCAGCAGCGCGATCAGCGCCGCAATTAGCAGCGGACGGCGGATGGGACGGTGCGTCTTCCCACTTTCCTGATTCTGGGCGGGGAACTGTCCGGTTTCCGCGTTTTCAATGAGATCGTCGCCGATATACTGTAGACCCCGAAAAATATCCTTTCCGTTCATATGCGAATGCCCTCCTTTGCAAGATATGCCGAAAGCTTTTGCTTCGTCCGGTTCAGCCGCATCTGTACGGCGCTTTCGCTGATGCCGTACCGGGCGGCAATCTCCGCAATGGTATCCACGTACCAGTACCGGCGGAGAAAGACCATCTGATTGTCCGGAGTCAGGGTCCGCAGAAATGCATCCAGAATCCGCCCCAGTTCCCGGGCGTCCGACGCGCTGTCCCGGTAAGTATCCGGAATGCAGTTTTCCATTTCCTGGGTCAGGGTCACGACCTCCGCCTTTCGCTTCTGGGCGTTCTTCCAGACCACCTTTTTCAGGGCGAAATTCCGGCAGATCTTGGCGATGTACGCGAAGAAATGCTCCGGACGCTTTGGCGGGATCGTGTTCCATGCTTTTAAGTAGGTATCGCTGACGCTTTCCTCCGCGTCCTGACCGTTTTCCACGATCCGGTCTGCCAGATGATACAGCCGCCGTCCGTAGGCGGCATCGGTATGCCGGATGGCGTCCTCATTTCTGGCGAAGAACATATCTATGATTTTGCCGTCATCCATGTTTGGTCACCTCACTTGTAGTTTGTCCTTCACCCCTATAGATCGATTTTGCACGCAAAACCTCACGCATTTTTCAAAAAATTTTGAAAAATGGCGTGGCCGAAGCCACGCCGCTCAGGATTTCTTCTCAACCTTCCGCTTGACACCGTCGGGGCCGATGATGTAGGTGTTTTCCAGCTGACCCACCAGATTGGCCTTAACGGAATCGATGTAGATTCGCCGCAGCTTGTCCCGCTCCGTCAGTTCTTCGGGGGTTAAGCCATCTGCTTTTGCTTTCTTTGCCAGAACGTTGATTCTGGCGATCACTTCGTCCATTTTCATATTTTTTGTAAAACCTCACACATACCGGTGGATGACCACCGAAATTCTGTCCTTTTTTGTCCGGCCGTTGATGGCCGCAAGCTTGATTTTTCCCAGACCCCGGACGGAGATTTTCGCGCCCTCCGGGACGGACTTGTCCGGTTTTTCACAGGGAAGACCGTCAATGGCGGCTTTTCCGGCGCTCACATATTGGGCGGCGAGACTCCGCCCGATGCGAAAGCCGGAGGATATGACGCTGTCCAGCCGTAACGACGCCAGCGTGTCCCGGATTTCCTTGATTTCCGGCTCCGGGATGTGGACGCCCGAAAGGGGAATCTGGCTCAAATGCAGCTTCGTCCGTCCGGCGGAGGTGAAGGTCTGCAATAAATAGGGGGCAATCTCCGCCGTGACGAAAAAGTCGCAGCTGCCCTTGTCCACGCAGATGTCGCCCACCGTCTCCCGGCCGACGCCCGCGCCCATCAGCGCCCCCAGAAAGTCCCGGTGGCTTGGGCTGTCCCCCTGAAAGAACGCGGCGCGCAGACACACGCAAGGGCTGTCTTCGCCGTAGAGACTGGCTTCGTCCAGATAGTCCGGCAGAAAAATCAGCATTTTCCGTTCCGCGTCCTCGTAGCCGCCGAAGGCGTACAGACTTTCCTGCTCGCCGAAGAGATATTTTGCCATTTCCAGCTCCCGGGGGGAGAGAAAGCAGGTGGCGGCGGGGATATTTTTCCGCATTCCCGCGTTCATTTTGTCCCAGAGCTTCGCCAGAAGCAGCCGATCCTCGGCGGACTGGGCGATTTTTTCAATGTTGCTTCGTTCCATGCGATCACCAATGGTACTATACCACAACTTTTGCCATGTGGAAAGAAGTTTTTCTTGTATGATGGCGGCGGGTAGAGTATAATAGGGGAAAAGAACGCCCTCGGGCGGAAAGGAATCGGACATGGTGACAGGAATCATCGGCGCGGGGGCGTCGGGAATGACGGCGGCGCTGGCTGCGGCGGAAAACGAAAGCGGGCAGGTCGTCCTCATGGAGCGGCAGGCGAGAGTGGGGCGCAAGCTTCAGGCCACCGGCAACGGGCGCTGCAATTTATCCAATCTCCACGGGACATCCGGCGGCTACCACGGGGAAAATCCGGGGTTTGCCGACTATGCGCTGGGAAAGTTCCCCCCAACTGCGGCGCTGGAATGGTTCCGGAGTCTGGGGCTTCTCACCGTGGCGGAGGATTCCGGGCGGGTGTACCCCTATTCCGATCAGGCAAATTCCGTGGTGGATGTGCTGCGGTTTGCACTGGAAAAGCCGAATATCACGGTAAAGCTGGGATTTGAAGCGGAAAAAGTGAAAAAAACGGCTTCCGGCTTCCGCATCATTTCCGAGGACGAGACGGTGGAGTGCGACCGGCTCATCGTCGCCTGCGGCGGCCTTGCGGGGACGAAGCTGGGGGGCAGCATGTCCGGCTATCAAATTCTGCGAAGCTTTGGCCACAGCTGCACCCGGCTTCGTCCGGCGCTGGTGCAGCTGAAAAGCAGCTGGAACGCGGTTACGAGCCTGAAAGGCGTCCGCGCCAACTGCCATGCGGTCATTCTACACGACGGAAAGCGGTTTTCCGAAAGCACGGGGGAGCTGCAATTTACCCAGTACGGTCTCAGTGGGCCGGTGATTTTCGAGGTGTCCCGGGATGCGTGTCAGGGCGGCGGCGAGTGGCTTTGCCGGTTGGATTTTTTGCCGGATATGGCGGAAGACGCCCTGATATCTGAGCTAAAACGTCGCAGAACAACAAACCTTCCCGTCTCGGAGCTGTTCACGGGAATCCTCCACAACCGCCTTGGCCGGGTGCTGACCCAGACGGCGGGGATTTCCGCGGGCGGGGCGGTTTCCGACCTTTCCGATGAGGAGCTGCGTCAGGCCGCCCATGCGGCGAAGGCACTGAGCGTACATCTGACCGAACCTATGGGCATGGACAGCGCACAGGTGACGGCGGGGGGCATTCTCACGTCGGAATTTGATGAAACGACCATGGAAAGCCGCCTCGTTCCGGGGCTTTACGCCTGCGGAGAGGTCTTAGACATTGACGGCGACTGCGGCGGCTATAATTTACAGTGGGCGTGGAGCTCCGGCCGTCTGGCCGGACAGAGCGCCGGGAGGAACGACACATGATCCGTTTGAGCGATATTTCCCTGCCGCCGGAACACAGCGCCCACCAGCTTCCCTTTGAGGCGGCGCGGATGCTGCGCATCCCCAACTCCAAAATCCGCGGTGTGCGGATCGTCCGGCGGAGTGTGGACGCCCGGAAAAAGCCCAACGTGCGTATTATTTACACCATCGACGTGACGGTGGATGGCAGCGAAAAGAAAATTCTGAAACAAAGCGGCTGCAAGCAGGCATCCATCGCCCCGGCGACGCGGTACAAGCCGCCCAAATCCGCCTGTTCGCCGGAGAAACGCCCGGTGGTGGTGGGCTTCGGCCCCGGTGGAATGTTTGCCGCGCTGATTCTGGCGCTGGCGGGCTGGAAGCCGCTGGTGCTGGAACGGGGAGAGGATGCCGCGTCCCGCCACGAGAAGGTGGAAAAATTCTTCCAAACGGGCGAGCTGGACACGAAAAGCAACGTCCAGTTCGGCGAGGGCGGCGCGGGAACGTTTTCCGACGGCAAGCTGAACACCGGGGTCAACAACCCCAGAATCGGCTGGATTCTGGAACAGTTTGTGGCGGCTGGGGCAAGGGAGGATATTCTCTATGACGCCAAGCCCCACGTAGGCACCGACGTGCTGCTGACCGTGGTGCAGAATCTGCGCAAACGCATCATCTCTCTGGGCGGCGAGGTGCGGTTCAACACCCAGGTCACCGGCCTGTGTACGGAGAACGGACACCTGACCGGGCTGAAAATCGCCGACGGGACGGTCATTCCCTGCGACCGGGCGGTGCTGGCCATCGGACACAGCGCACGGGATACCTTTGAAATGCTGGACGCTTCCGGCGTTCCCATGGAGCCGAAGCCCTTCGCCATGGGCGTGCGCATCGAGCAAAAGCAGCGGGACATCGACATTGCCCAATACGGCGGCGAAAACCCCGCCCTGCCCCCGGCGGACTACAAGCTGGTGGAGCATCTGGACGGGGAGACGGTGTATACCTTCTGCATGTGCCCGGGCGGATATGTGGTGGCGGCGGCCAGCGAGGAAGGCCGGGTGGTCACCAACGGCATGAGCTATGCCGACCGGGACGGAGAAAACGCCAACGCGGCACTGCTGGTGACGGTGAATCCCACTGATTTCCCCTACGAGGGCAACCTCGGCGGGATGCGCTGGCAGCGGGAGATCGAGGAAAACGCCTACCGCGTCAGCGGCAGCTACCGCGCCCCGGCGCAAAGAGTGGGGGATTTCCTCGCCGGAAGACCCAGCGACCGGCCGGGACGGGTAACGCCGACTTACCGTCCGGGGGTGACCTGGTGCGACCTGCACGACGTGCTTCCCGGGAAGATCACCGACGCCATTGCCCAGGCGCTGCCCCGGCTGGACGGGAAGCTGAAAGGCTTTGCAGACCCGGACGCGGTGATGACCGCGCCGGAGACCCGCAGTTCTTCCCCGGTGCGAATTATTCGGGATTCGACCCGGCAGTCTTCCCTTCGGGGGCTGTACCCCACGGGAGAGGGCGCGGGCTACGCCGGGGGCATCATGTCCGCGGCCATCGACGGCATTATGACGGCGGAGACAATCATTATGGAGGAAAACTATGAACGAGAAACAGATCAACAAATGGCTCCGTAAGCGTTTCAGCCCCGTTGGCTGGACGCTGGTGGGATACTATGTCCTGATGAACATTCTGGTTTCCGTGGCGATGCTGCGGGATGTGATCGCGGGATACCTGAATGCTTTCATAGAGGGAAACGATCAGTATGTCCCGGACGTGTCCGCTCTGACCGGAAACGCATGGGGGTACATCGCCGCCGTGGCCGTCGCTCTGGTGATCCTGTACGCATGGAAGGGCAGAGAATTCTGGGGCGGGGAAGTGCTGAGACGGGAAAAACCCATGAAACCGGGAACTTTGCTGTGCATGGTGTGCCTGTGCGCCGGAACGCAGATGGTAAATTTTGTCTGGATCAATCTTCTTGAGCTGGTGATGAACTGCTTCGGCCGGTCTGCCACCGGGACGCTGGACGCCGTTTCCGGCAGCTCGGACACCGTCAGCATGTTCCTGTACGCATCGTTTCTGGCGCCCATTTCGGAGGAGCTGATCTTCCGGGGCTTCGTCCTGCGGTCGCTGCGGCCTTACGGCAAGCGGTTTGCCATCTTGGGTTCCGCATTCCTGTTCGGGCTGTTCCACGGGAACCTGCTGCAAACGCCCTACGCGTTTCTGGTGGGACTGGTGCTGGGATATGTGGCGGTGGAGTATTCCGTCGGCTGGTCCATGGTGCTCCATATCTTCAACAATCTGGTGCTGGCAGACCTTCTGAGCCGTCTGACGGCAAATCTTCCGGAAGTGGCGGCGTCGGTGCTCGAGCTGACGATTTTTACCGGATTTTTCGCGGCGGCGGTGGCAATTCTGATCGCCAACCGTGCCCGGGTCCGGGCGTACATCCAGAGCGAGTGGATCGACCGCAGGTGCCTGAAATGCTTCTTTTTCAGTGCCGGTGTGATCGTTCTGACGGTTCTGATGGTAATAAACATGATGATAGCGCTGTCCGCATAATGCGGACAGCGCTATCGTCTTGGTTGACCAAAGTTACCCCCCAGCTATGCCGGGGACAGAAGAATAGCTTCCGGCGAGGAGTAAAGCAGACAGGGAAAAAGCTCCCCATTATAGCGGAAGAGGTTTGCCGACCACACAACTACGATAATGAGGAGGTCTCTCTCGTGAAAGAAGCGCAGGCTCGACCGTCGGAAATGCTTGATGATATCCTGATGCCAAAACCCAGACTGCTGAGAGAAAAAGCATAAAAAATTCGGACACAGTTTTGCGGCTGTACGGGTTGAATTTGTTATTGACGGAAAAATGACGGGATAAAATCTATGGCCGAAAGAGCTGTGTAACTTTTTACACAAGAAAACCGCCGCTTTCTCATAAAAGCGGCGGTTTTCTGGAGCTAGTGACCTGACTCGAACAGGCGACCTTCTCATTACGAGCGCAGGCTAAAGCATTTGGTTTTGTCTCGTAACATGCGAAAAGTGCTGGTATTGCAAGCACTTTTTCGTCTCCAAGGTTTTGTGTCATCCCGTCTTATGGGGTATCTTTAGGCCATTTTTGAGAAAAAATAACGCCAAATTAACGCCAAGTTTCCGTCAAGTGCTGTTTCCGAAAAAGTTGCTGGTACTAACAGGCTTGACATTCCCAACTTTTAAGGAAGGATGGCAAACTATCATCTCCGGGATATCACACTCTCCCTCAAAGCCAAGGGGCTGCTATCCCTGATGCTCTCCCTGCCGGAAGATTGGGACTACACCACCAAGGGGCTTGCCTGCATCTGCAAGGACGGCGTGGACAGCATCTGCTCCACGGTGAAAGAGCTGGAGAAAGCCGGATATGTCCAGCGTAGACGGCTCAGAAATGAGCTGGGCCATCTCACCGAGATCGAGTACACGATTCTGGAAAAGCCTGTCCGCACAGCGTCTTCGGAGGAATCCGCGCTGCCAGACAGCTCTGCCAAAACAGGAAGAACACCTAAACGGGAAAATCCAGTTTTGGATGATCCTGTTTTGGATATTCCTGAACAGGCTTTCCCTGAACAGGCAATTCCTGAACAGGAGGAACCTGAACAGGAAAATCCCGCCCAATTAAATATACAAGAATCAATTAAAGAAAGGTATCCAGGAACTTTTTGAATCTGACCGTTACCGGAATTACCTGACCACCATGAGCCGGTTTCATCGCTATTCTCTGAACAATGTTATGCTGATCCACACCCAGAAGCCGGATGCCACCCTGGTTGCCGGATTCAACAAGTGGAAAAACAGCTTTGGCCGTCATGTCAAGAAGGGTGAAAAAGGGATTCAGATATTGGCTCCCACCCCCTATAAGATAAAACAGGAGGAGCAGAAGCTGGACCCGGATACCAAACTGCCGCTGCTGGATGAAAACGGCGAGCCAGTTACCGAGGAAAAAGAAATCACCATTCCCATGTTCAAAGTAGTATCTGTGTTCGACATCTCCCAGACAGACGGAAGGCCGCTGCCGCAGATCAGCTCTACATGGATGAACTCACCGGAAACCGGGGCGTGGTCTTTGCTACAGGTACGCCGGTCAGCAACAGTATGACGGAACTCTACACCATGCAGCGGTATTTGCAGTATGCCCATCTGGAAGAAATGCACATGACCCACTTCGACTGCTGGGCGTCCCGATTTGGTGAAACCGTCACCGCTTTGGAACTGGCACCCGAGGGCAAGGGCTACCGTCCCCGGACACGATTCAGCCGGTTCTTCAATCTGCCGGAGCTGATGAATCTGTTCAAGGAAGTTGCAGACATTAAGACGGCAGATCAGCTCCATCTTCCCGTCCCGGAGGTGGAGTACCACAATGTGGTTGCCAAGCCCACGGAGGTACAGAAAGGGCTGGTGCAGGAGCTTTCCGAACGAGCTGCCGCTATCCACTCCGGCAGTGTTGACCCATCCACTGACAATATGCTGAAAGTGACCTCAGATGGGCGAAAATTGGGACTTGACCAGCGGATCATCAACCCAGACTTCCCGGATGAGGCAGGCAGCAAGGTCAATCTGTGCGTAGACAATATTCTGCAAGTCTGGAAGGACGGCGAAGCGGACAAGCTGACCCAGTTAGTTTTTTGCGATATTTCCACACCTCAGGCTGCATTGAAAGTGAAAAAGGCTGTCAGCACGAATATAGACACTTCCTCCCCGGAGTCTGCGATGCTCCCTATGGAAGAAAAAGCCCCCTTCACCGTTTACGATGACATTCGTTCCAAGCTGATTGCCAGAGGCGTTCCGGCAGAGCAGATTGCCTTTATTCACGACGCCAATACGGAGGTCAAGAAAAAGGAGCTGTTCGGCAAGGTGCGTTCCGGTCAGGTGCGTGTGCTGCTGGGCAGTACCTCCAAAATGGGGGCTGGAACCAATGTGCAGGATCGTCTGGTGGCAATCCATGATGTGGATTGCCCCTGGCGGCCCGGTGATTTACAGCAGCGCAAAGGCAGAATTGAGCGTCAGGGCAACCAGAATGAGAAAGTCCATGTGTTCCGTTATGTGACAGAAGGGACCTTCGACGCTTACTTGTGGCAGACCGTGGAGAATAAGCAGAAGTTCATTTCCCAGATTATGAGTTCCAAGTCCCCGGTGCGCTCCTGTGACGATGTGGACGAGGTAGCGCTGTCCTTTGCGGAAATCAAAGCCCTGTGCGCCGGTGATCCCCGGATCAAGGAGCGTATGGATTTGGATGTGGAGGTTTCCAAGCTGAAGATTATGAAAGCCGACTACAAGAGTAAGCAGTACCGGCTGGAAGATAATCTGCTGCGGCACTTCCCGGAACAAATTGAAAAGCTGAAGGGCTACATTCAGGCAATTCAGGAGGATATGCAGACACTGGAAGCTCACCCCCATCCCACGGATAGCTTTGCAGGCATGACCGTGCTGGCTGACGATCTGACGGATAAGGACAATGCCGGTGCCGCTCTGATCGAGGCGGCTAAGAAAGCCACGGGGCTTGACCCGGTGGAGGTCGGTACATACCGGGGCTTTCAGATGTCCGTCACTTTGGAGGACTTCGGGAAAAAGTATGTGCTGACCATGCAGGGCAGGCTGCGGCACCAGGCCACCCTGGGCAGCGACCCCAGGGGAAATCTCATCCGTCTGGACAACGCTCTGGCACAGATGTCCCAGCGGTTGAAGGCATTCCAGACACAGTTGGACGAAACCTACCACCAGCAGGAAGCGGCAAAGGCGGAGCTGGACAAGCCCTTCCCCTATGAGGAGGAGCTGCGGGACAAAACCGCACGGCTGATTTTTCTGGATGCGGAACTGAATCTGGATGCCAATAAGGGCGGTCAGCAGGAACAGGTGGTTGCCAAAGCTGCCCGTCCCTCGGTACTGGATAAGCTGCGAAGCCAGCCCGCTCCCAGCAGGACTGGTAAAAAACAAAAACGCCATGAGGAGGTACGATGATGACCAACGAAGAACGCAACACGGCATTGTATCAGAAGATGTTTGCCGAACAGGAAGTCTTCCGGGACTGGCTGAAAGGTCACTCCCCGGAGGAAATCCTGAACCACGCCTATGAATACACAGTCCGGGAGGATATTCTGCTGTCGCTGGAATACCATGATCTGTCAGATGATCAGGCGGATGCGCTGATGAAATCCCCCAGCCCACTGGCGGATGTGTTTCAGGATTTTGAAAAGCTGGAAACGAGCCACATGGAGACGGTTTGGGACTGTCTTGAAGGCAGAGCGGATACGCTTCTGGAAGAACAGCGCCGCACACTTAGGGAAACGCCGGTGTATCCCTATCCTGCAAGCTACGCCCATGAACATGGGGAGCTTAATCAGTACCGGACTTCCAACGAAGCAAATATGGCCTGTAAAAAAGCCATTGAGGGAGCCATCCGTGACCATTACAGAGGGTACAGTCTGGATGGAAAAGCAGCAGTCGCAGAGGTTGTGCGTGCCTTTGGAACGGAGCGAACCATGTACATCCTTGCCAACACCGTCCGGCAAAAGGACTGGGATGGACGGATTTCTCCCAGCAATAAGGATTGGGCGAAATCAATCCCCATTCAGAAGAATCCAGATGTCTGGGGCGAAGACCGGAATGTCTATCTTATCGTAAACAGTCATCCGGGGTTGACGGATTTATTTGTGAATGCCTTTCGCAAAGAGTATTGCCAGCAGCAAGAAAAAGACATCAAGCCCTCCGTCCGGGCAAAGCTGCAAAACCAGCCAGCCAAAAATTCGCCGAAAATTTCGGCGAATTTAAAAGGACAGGAGCGGTAAATCTATGGTAGAGCGAGAGGTCATTAAAACCATTCGCCTGACCCCGGAGGAACTGCAAATGATTCAGGAAAAAATGAAGCAGTATGGCACCAGAAATTTCTCTGCTTTCGTCCGAAAAATGGCGATTGATGGGTATGTGGTTAGGCTGGAGCTGCCGGAACTGAAAGAAATGGTATCTCTGCTCCGTTACTCCAGCAATAATCTGAATCAGCTTACCAAGCGTGTCCATGAAACCGGAAGAATATACGATGCCGATTTGGAGGATCTCCGCCAGACCCACGAACGGATGTGGGATGCGGCGCGGGACATTCTCTCTGCTCTTTCAAAGCTCAAATGATCTGCCGTATCCTTGCGGTATGTAATCCGAGTGCTTATAATGGCGGTACAAAGAGAGGAGGCACCCCATGAAGCTGATTTTCAAAATACTCTCCGTTCCTATCATTGTGGTCATTGACCTGTTCACCCTTGTCTGTATTGGGCTGATTTCCTTTTCCGCATTCTTCCTCCGGCTAGTCAGCGGAATTGTTGGAATCCTCGGCGTATTCGTTCTGGTTACATATTCCGTAAAGAACGGCCTGATTCTTCTGACCATTGCGTTCCTGGTCAGTCCTATGGGCATCCCTATGATAGCAGCGCATCTTCTGGCGGGAGTGCAGCACATTTCCTCTGCTATCAAAAACTTATGAGTAAAATCCGGTGCAAACCAACGGCACCGGATTTTACTCATACTGCTCCGCCTTCAGCAAAAGTAACCTCTCTTTCGTGTTATTTATTTGTAGTAATTTCCGCACATAGTAGTTGTAAAAACTACGTCAATGTGCTATACTTGCTACGAGGAGGCGGAACATGAAACATTACGAAAAGTTGCTCGCCCTTGGCTGCGTGACCCGTTCCCAGTTGGAACAAGTCACGGGAAGCCCATCCGCCGCTGACTGGCTTTGCCGGGAGTATCAGCGGAAAGGATACATGGAACGAATCAAACGGAATCTGTATGCTGTTATCAGTCTGGAAACAGGTCAGTGTGTTGCAAACCGATATCAGATTGCCTCTCACATCAGTGATGACGCCGTCGTTTCTTACCACAGCGCATTTGAATACTATGGATACGCCAATCAGGTGTTCTATGAGGTTCAGGTTACAAGCGTCAGCCGTTTCCGTGCGTTCAACTATGATGGAATTACCTATCGTCACATCGGTCGTCGAATTGAGGACGGTGTATTGGAATTACCCAATGGTATCCGTGTAACCTCCTTGGAACGCACTGTCATTGACAGCATCAATCTGTTTGAAAAAACAGGCGGATTGGAAGAACTCCTGCGCTGCCTTGCCTTGATTCCTACTCTGGATGAAAAAGGGCTGATCGCCTGCCTGTCAGAATATGACAGCGGTATCCTCTATCAAAAGGCAGGGTATGTCCTGTCCCATTTTGCAGAGGCAATGGGATTGTCTCAATCGTTCTTTGAAAGCTGCGCAGCACACATCCCAAAAGGGAAGAACTATTTCTATGATTATGGACAGGACTTTGTGTGGCACGAAAAGTGGAAGCTCTATGCCCCTGCGGATCTTATGCAGCTTATTAGCAAGGGAGTGACTGACTATGATGCAATTTGACTTAGACAAGATCGCCACAGCATCCCAGCAGCGCGTCAAAACCGACCTGATCCCGGTACTTCGCAAAGGTACATGGTTTGATGTTTCCCAAGCGCAGGAGAAGGTTCGTCATTACTTAGGTGATGTGCTTGTGCCGGAACCCGATGAACTGGCGTTCTGGGCAGCGTTCCGTCAGAAGCAGTACCAGCCAGAGCTGCTGTTCCGTGATGAAACAGTTCTGGCTCGAATCAGCCTACACCCCATGGCACTCTGGAAATGCAGTGAGAAACAGAGGAACCGCCCCACGCAGGAAAGGTAATTTAGCCCATGAAAAAACAAGGTCACTATTGTAAGGTGTGTGGCAGATACAGAGCAAACGAGAAATTCACCGGCAAAGGTCATGCCACGCATATCTGCAAAGACTGTGCCAAACTGCCTCCAGAGGAAAAAGCCAAGCAGGAGGCCTTGAACCGGTTATTCAATCTTCCCTGGCATTTATCGAAGGAGCAGAAGGCATGGCTGAAAAACAGAATGCAGGATCGCCGCCCGGAAGTCAAGGCGCTCGCCCAGGAGCAATACGATATGCGGTTTGGGCGCAGGCATCAGGAAATTCCGCTCGATGACTTCGACAATCCTGATGAGAATGAATTTGAAGAAATAGAATAGTGTTACAGCGGTCTGCTTCGGCAGGCCGCTTTTTTGTGAGAGGTGGAATTTTATGGCAACCACACGCTTGATGCCCCTGCACATCGGCAAAGGGCGGACAGTTGGTACCGCAATCCAAGCCATCATTGACTATGTAGAGAATCCCGAAAAGACCGACTATGGGAATCTGATTGCAAGCTGGCAATGCGACAGCCGTGTTGCCGACAGGGAGTTTCTGCTATCAAAGCAGCATTACATCCGAAACACCGGGCGAGTGCGTGGCTCCGATGATGTAATTGCCTATCACCTTCGTCAATCTTTCCGCCCCGGTGAGATTACGCCGGAGGAAGCGAATCGTTTAGGCTGTGAGTTGGCTCGGCGATTCACAAAAGGCAATCATGCCTACATCGTCTGTACGCACATCGACAAAGCCCACATTCACAATCATGTGATTTGGAACTCCACCACCCTCGATGAGCAAAGCAAATTCCGTAACTTTTGGGGCAGCACCAAGGCTGTACGCCGCCTCAATGATACGATCTGTGTTGAGAACGGTTACTCCATTGTTGAAAATCCCAAGGGCAAGAGCAAGACCTACGACAAGTGGCTGGGCGATCAGAAGAAACCCTCCCACCGGGAGCGTATCTGCTATGCCATTGACGATGCCATTGAACAGAAACCTCAAAGTTTTGAGAAGCTGCTGGAGCTGCTACGGGAGTCCGGCTATCAGATAAAAGGGGGCAAGGTTCCCTCCCTGCTGGGAAAAGGGCAAAAGCGTTTCATCCGCATGGACACGCTGGGTGCAGGCTACACCCCGGATAATCTTCGTGCTATCATTGATGGAACGAAAGCACATACCCCGAAAAAGAAGCGGGTCATGGACACACAGACCATACCCAGTGGCAGTCTGCTGATTGACATTCAGGCTAAGCTACAAGAGGGAAAGGGTGCCGGTTACGCACGGTGGGCAAAGAACTTCAATTTGAAACAGCTTTCCCAAACGCTGATCTATCTGGAGGAAAACAATCTGCTGGACAGAATCGTTCTGGAAGAAAGGACTACCGCCGTCACAGCGCAGTACCACACCCTGTCCGCCAAGATGAAATCTGCCGAGCAGCGCATGGCGGAAATCAAAGTGTTGCAGCAGCACATCATCAACTACGCAAAGACCCGCAACACCTATGTTGCCTACCGAAAGGCTGGCTACTCCAAGAGATTCCTTTTGGAGCATGAATCAGAAATCATTCTGCACAAGGCGGCAAAGCAGTTTTTTGACGAGCAGGGGCTGAAAAAACTGCCCACCGTCAAGAGTCTGCAAGCAGAATACGCCCAACTCCTGTCTGAGAAAAAAGCCATGTACGCAGATTACCAGAAAGCCAGGGAGGATATGCGTGCCCTGCAAACTGCCAAAGCAAATGTGGATCGGATTCTTGGTGACAATTCTCTCACCGAGGAGATCGAAACAGAAAAGAACCGGTGATAACCGTCTGTCAGCGATTTGCAAAATCGCGTAGCCGCTGGGATTTTCCAGCGTTTCCAGAACACGAACCAGTGTTCTGCGGGGATTGGGGCAGCGCCTCAACAAGCAGAAAGCCCTCATTTCCACTTGCGGAGAAATGAGGACTTTTCGCATCTGTATTACGGATGCATTGCTTGCCAGTTGTATCCAGAATTCCGGATACCGCATCCATATCCACACCTACCGGGAGTTTCAACTCTGCTCCCCGGAAATTAATTTGAAGCAGATCTGCCAACACAGAAACTGGCTCCAGCTGCACCAGTTGTGGCGCAGTCGCTTCTATCAGCTTCGCTCGCAGTTTTTTCTGCCAATAGTAAAAATTTTTTTTTGAACTTTAATATGCAACGTTTATTTTCCATACCAACACCTTGCATTTACACTCTTATTTTGTTATAATATTCCAAAAGAATGTCCGACAATGATAAAGAAAGGAAATGCTTTTATGGCAGATATTCACGCTCTCTTTATGTCATTTAATGATTCAATTACTCTCTCAAATTCGAAAACCAGCAGCTTAAGAACCAGCCGTGATTCGTTAAGAAAAGGCATTAAAGAGTGGTTTAGTGATAATGATAAACAGAAACCTAAATTCTGTTGGCAGGGATCTTTTGCAATGAAGACTACTGTTAATCCGGTAGGAGGGAGCGATTATGATATCGACGATGGAGTCTATCTCTCTGGTTATTCCGACACTAATTCTTCCGATTGGCCTTCTACTACGACTGTGCATACTTGGGTGAAGAACGCGGTTACCGGACAAACAAAAGCCGATCCAATTAACAAGGATACCTGTATCCGTGTCGTTTACGCAAGTGATTATCACATTGATCTCCCAATTTACATTGAACAAAATGGTTCAATGTATCTTGCACATAAAAATAAAGGCTGGATGATTAGTGACCCCAAAGCGTTTAGAGATTGGTTTGTTCAAAAAGTGAATGATAATGATGAGCAATTGCGCCGTCTTGTGAAATATCTGAAAGCATGGAAAGATTATAAGTCAGTACCGTTAAAGGGCATCGAGATTACTATACTTGTTTCCAACAATTATTGTGTTTTCGAAGGACATGACGAAAAGTCTCTACGTGACACAGTTCAGGCTATCATTGATTCTTTGGAAATCAATTTTGCGTGCTATAAGCCAGTTGCTCCGTATGAGAATCTTTTTGACGGATGTAGCAAAACTAAGAAGGATAATATTCTTAATGCTCTAAAAGCATTAAAACAAGCGCTTGACAATGCAATAAATGTGGAAGATCCTTTAACTGCGTCCAATTACATGATTGATGAATTCGGAAGCAGATTCCCTAAAGGAGAAGCGTTGGAACAGACTGGGGCGAAGACAGCATATGCACGTACAGATGCGCCAGGAGTATTAAAGCATGACGGACGATCAGCATAACGAGCTTAATCAAAAGTTAGTACATCACGGGTTTGATAAAGTCGAAATCTTTGATGCCGAGGTATGCTGTCACTGTGTAATAGCCAACTGCGATGTGTCCTTAACTTGTAAACTTTCAGAGAGCTTCCCATATGAATTGCCAACTATATATATCTTAGAAGAATCCTACCAATGCATTGCCCCCTTGCCTCATGTAAACCGCGATTTTAGTATCTGTACTTTTGATCGAACAGTTTGTATTCCCAACTTCCTGTTCCCTGTTCAAATTATCGTAGATTCATTTTGTCAAGCACGAACTACGATTTTAGAAGGTATCACCAAAGTAAATTATCAGGATTTCTTTGAAGAAATAGATGCTTATTGGATAATTGAATGTACTCACCTTGCAGAAAGTATTGTGTCGCCCACGGATACAGTAAAAGTTGTGCAGCTATACTTAGGAAAGAACATTGTATATTTAGCCGATACAAAAGAGCTGCTTGATAGGTTTTTAGCTAACACTGGGATTAGGAAAAGATTTCAAAAAGATTATTGTGACTGTATCTACCTCCCTTTGGCAATCAAGCTTTATCCACCCTTTCCTAAAACCAACAATGAGTTATACCAACTGCTTCGTTCTGACTCAACGGTCTTCGAAGAATATAGGAGGTTTGCTCAAAAGTATTTGTCAAAAGGTTTTTTTGTGTTAACATCAACACCTAACACAAAATCAAGATGTTTCCAATTATGGCGACAGACTCCTACAGCCACTAACATTCCCGGCTTTCGCAAAGGTCGTGTTCCTGCTCAAATTGCGTACTTATTCGATGACCACCAAAAATCGATAACAAAACTTGCTGTTTGCAATTTGGCTCAGGATAGATTGCTTTTTCGTGGAGGTGAAGGTTTGCATACAAATGTGTCCAAATGCGCGGTTATCGGTTGTGGCTCAATTGGTAGCTATATCATTGAGGCATTAGCTGAATATGGCGTGTCACACTTTTTACTAAATGATAATGACAAATTATCTGCAGAAAATATTGCTCGTCATTTTTGCGGTTATGAGTCCATTGGAAAAAGCAAGGTATTTGCCATTAGTGATAGACTCAGAAAGCATAACCCCAATATAAGTACAGAATTATTTGACGAAAATGGAATTACTTTTATAGACTCGCATGAAGACAAGCTAAATGATTGTGACTGCATTTTTGTAGCCACTGCATATCCACCGCTTGAATACAAAATCATTGAAAAACTGAATTCCTTAAAAATAACCAAACCTGTCATATTGGTATGGGTTGAACCTTATTTGGCTGCAGGTCATGTATTAGTTTTGCAAAAACCGCAAGATGTTTTTGAGCAGTTTTTTGATTCTGATTTTGCATTTAAGCATAGAGTGCTCAATAACTATTCCGATTTTTCGAAGAAAGAATCTGGATGTCAATCCACATTTATTCCTTATTCTGCATTTCATCTAAAAAGATTTATTTACACATTTTTGGACTTTCTTATGAATGTATTTGCTCAGAGAAAAGAAGGAAACTACATTTTCACTTGGTGTGGCAACTTATCTGCAATTAGGACACTTGGAGGAATCATTGAACCCAGATTTACGGATGCGGATAATTTTAGTACGCATATTACGAGGATTGATTAATGCTGACAGTTTCTTTTTCAGATGGCACTATTGTAGACATTGAAGATGGAGTTCTCACTAAGTTTCAATCATTTGAGCAAAAGCAAATGTGGTCAAAAGAAGCGGGAGGAATTCTTATCGGAAAGAAATTAATGGATGATGAACACTATGTGCTGTCGGCAGTATCTACGCCAACAAAGCAGGATAGACGAACTCGTTATTCTTTTACCAGGAGTAAACAAAGTGCACAGCAGTATATTAATAAGCACTGGACTGAATCCGGTGGAATTGAAAACTATTTTGGTGAGTGGCATACTCATCCAGAAATCAAACCCTCGCCATCCAACATTGACAAATCACTAATTCGGCAAATTGTATCAGATAAATCCTCTCCGTTTTCAAAAGTATTACTGATTATTGTGGGCCAAAAAGGTACGTTGTATCTTGGACTTGCAGATTCACAAGGAACAGGGGTAATATCAATAACTCAAGAAATAGAGGTTGATTATGAACACCTACGAATTAAAGAGTGACATTCGGCAAAAAGTCACAATAATGATTGCCATCGTAAGTCTTCTGCTAGGGAATATTCTTTTTAATCTATGTAATTATCTGACACCGTATCTTGCATCGTTTCTCCCTTCAGTAACCGCATATTTCTCGCAGTGGGAGTACTTGGGCGTCTTTTCTTCTCAAATAACCGTTGGTACTGTATTCGCAGTAATTAATTGGTTGTTTGATAAACGGCTTTGGCGGATCCGTTGGATTAATAAATTCTTAGGTGTTCCAGATTTAAATGGATCTTGGGAAGGTGTGCTAGAGTCTTCGTTTGAGGAGAATTGTGTCAACAAAAAAGTTGATATGCAGTTGGAAATTGAACAGTCTTGGAATAGAATGAAGTGTACCAGTATCTTTCCAACTTCCAAGTCCTACAGTGATTTAGTTTGTTTGGATTCAGAAAGCTCACATGGGACTGTGTTAAAGTTTACATATACCAATCATTCCGAGGATCTTGCATCAGGGTTAACTCAGTTTGCTGGATATAATGAGTTGCGCCTTGATGATGCTAATACGTTAGCTGGAACGTACTATACAAAACGAGTTCCTGCCACAAGAGGCAAAATCTTATTAATTCGAAGAAATCCAAACGATGAAATTAATGTTTCGGTTAACTCACGTTAACATAATCGGGTAGGAGGCTAGCTATTGAATAGCCAGCCGACCTCCCACAGAACCGTGCGTACCGGTCTGGTACATGGCTCCTCCCCTGTTTATGCCGCTACAGACTTGCGGTAGTAAGAGTAAAAGAACTGGAATCCAGCCCTTTCAAGCCTTTGGTTTGAGAGGGCTGTTTGCAGTATAGGGCTGGATGCTATCCGCCAGTATCCCTTTCTGGAATTGGCAAGGATGCCCGCATTTCTATCTGCCATGGATACTGAATAGTAACCGTCAATTCTATTCTCGGATTGTAAATCGCTCTCCAATATGAAACAATACCCTCGTATAGTAACGGATAGTTTACGAGACTGGCGTAGAGTCTATGGCAGTCTCGTAGAGTCCGGGATACGGGGGTATTTTCATGAGCAGAGATTTACAAAGTAAGCGCTCAACAGCCACCCGTCTATAAAACATGCAGGCCCGCAACCACGGGCCTGCATGTTAGTCGAGATAGGTATTCACATAAGCATCCGAATTCTTCCCACCGAATTCCTGTTGGACATAGGGTGCCCAAGGCATGAACAATTCCAATTCTTCGTGGGATTGGTTTTTCTCCAGGTACGGCAGCTCCACCAACACATGCTGGAGATAAGCAAAAGGTTCAACACCGTTTGCCTTTGCACTTTCCACCAGGGAATACACAATGGTGCTGGCCTCAGCTCCTTTTGTGGTATCGCAAAACAGCCAGTTCTTTCTGCCAAGGGTAAAGGGGCGGATGGCGTTCTCTGCCAGGTTGTTGGAGATCGGCACCTCGCCGTTAGATAGGGATGCTGTGAGCTGCTGCTTTTGGTTCAGACTGTAGCGCACCGCTTCTTCCAGTTTGCTGCCCTTTTCCGGGTGGATTGTTTTTAGCCACGCATAATACTCCTCCAGAAGGGGCAGTTCCTTGTTCTGGCGGTATTCCTGGCGATATTTGGGTTTATAGGCAGCGCATTTCCGCTCCTGTGCAAACAGCTTGTTGCAGTATTGGAAGCCAACAGCGGCTTTACTGTTTTTTACCGTTGCGCCCTCCGGCATTGCTTCCCGCCATTTTCTTCTGGCGTGAGACCAGCAGCCGCAATGGGTGACCTGGGTAAGCAGGTTATAGCCCTGGTAGCCGTCCGTCACGAGAGCACCGGTAAAGCCTTTCAGGAATGCCTCCGGCCGCTTTCCGCTGCGGTCCGGCTGGTACTCAAAGAGGCGCACCTGGTGCCGGATCAGGGCGGCGCTGGCATACAGCCACATCCGGGATTCCGAGGTCGCGGGTTTCCCGTCCTCCTTCAGCACCTGCACAACGGTCTCATCTGCGTGGATCACGGAATGGATCAGAAGCTCCTGCTTCATGTGCTTGTACAGAGGTTTCAGCCAACTCTGACTGCACTGGATCACCCAGTTTGCCATGGTGGCACGGCTGAGGGAAATCCCTTCTCTGGCCCACATCTATTCCTGTCTGGCCAGGGGCAGGCCATCCACATACTTCTGGGTCATGATGTACGCCACAGTCGAGGGCGAGGCCAAGGAATGCTTCATAAGCGGGACCGGCGGTTTCACGGTCACGATATGGGCAAAGCCCGTATCCTTTTCGCAGCTGTCGCAGGCATAGGTAACGGCGTAATAAGCCAGCAGCTTGATTTGCTTGGGAATGATCTGCATTTCATGGCGCAGGAATTTTTTGCCAATGGGCTTCATTTTTCCGCCGCATTTGCCGCAGACCAGTTGGTCTTCCGGCAGTTCCAGAAGCACTTCCTCTTCCGGGAGGCCGTTCAGCATCTCGGCCTGGCTGCGCTTCTTCTTCCGCTCATGCTGAGGAATCAGAATGGTATCCGGGGTCGGCTCCTCCACCTTGGGGGCTTGCTCTTTTTCTGCTTCATTGAAAAAGCTGGCCTGGTCATGCAGAACATAGCTGTTTTTCTCGCTGGACTGACCGAACCTGGCCCTCTGGGCATTGGCAAAGACCTCATTCATGTGCTCCAGCTTCCGCTTCAGTTCCGCATTTTCCTTCTGAAGCAGTTCAACAGAATCTGCCAGCGGGCGAATCAGCTCCGCTACTTCCGCGGCGGTGTATGTACTTTTTTTATCCGCTGCGGCCATAGTTTTCACCCCTGAAAAGTAGATTGATCCTGGATTTATTATATCATAAATCCAGGATAAAGTACAGAAAAATATGCGGTTTTTAGAATATTTTCGTCAGAACAAATCCTTGGGCTTTCCTTTGCGGATGGCTGTTTTCTGCTCTATTCGGAGTCCTTCCATGAGCCAGCGGAAGCTCTGGGGATCCAGCAGCTTCAGCTCCGCCTCTGACCTGGGCCACTGAAATCTGCCGTTGGACAGCCGCTTGTACAGAAGAATATAGCCGTCTCCTGTCCAGTACAGTGCCTTAATTCGGTCTGTCCTGCGGCCACAGAACAGAAATAGGCTTTCTTCATTCAGCTGGCCACCATACTGCTGGGTCACCACTGCGGCCAGTCCGTCAATCCCAAGACGGAGGTCTGTGTAGCCGCAGGCAATGTAGTAGCTGCGGACTTTGGACAGATCCATCATAGCGATTGAATGGAGCGAAGCAAGGCCACAACGGCATCCATATCCACGCCATCCGGCAACTTCATCTCTGCTCCCCGGTAGTGAATCTCAAGAATACTGTCTTTTGCCGGCAGTGATTCCAGTTGTACCAGTTGTGGTGCGGTAGCCCCAACCATCTGCGTTCGTAGCTTCTTTAGCCAATAGTAAAAACTTTTCTCAGAAATCCCACGCTGTTGGCAGAATTCCCGCTTTGTCAATCCGCTGGCACTGCATTCTTGTATGAGCATTGCCCATTCCTGTGCCCGATACGCATCCCGCACCGCTAATACTTCTCCCATTTGACACCATCCCTGTTTCGTTTCTCGAAAAACTCACCGTGAGTTTTTCGAGATTTGGGATATTATCTCATGGATGTGCAGAAGATGCTAGGCGGTGGGTTATTGAGCGCTTACTGCGTTTCAGAGTTTTTCATAGTAGTTTAATTCTAATGCAAAAAACCACATCAGCCAAGCCTTTTTGGGATGGTCGATGTGGTTTTTTCATGGGCGTATTTTGCAACAGGCCCTATGATTATTGGATTATCTCATTCCCACTCGCTCCTGCCAAAAGTTTTCTAAACAGATTTGCTTATGGGATTTAGTTCAGGGTATTGGCATTATTTTCATTATTCAGATAGTAGAGGCTATCTGATTTTTTGTTGCCAAAACGTTGCCACGGCTATGCTTAATTGTTCCGAGTGTAGAAGGTGTTTTTTCCGCTGCTATGTCGGGTGATTTCTCCGTTTTCTACCAGCTTCTTCAGGGAGTTCTCAACCGAGGCCTTCTTGATGGAGGGACACAGCTCCATGATTTCGCTCTTGGTAAACTTGCCGACCTTCTTCTGAACAGCTTGACGGACAAGGTCCACGGCGGGTAGCTTCTCATCCACCAGCTGCACCCGGTCCTCAAAGTCACGGTAGGCGGAGAGAATGGTACCCAGAATATACTTGATAAACGGAACCGGGTCGTTCTCACCTTCGTGCCACTTGGTAGAGGCGATGTGCAGAACATCGTAGTACACATTCTTGTTTCGCTCAATTTTAGCTTCCAGACTCACATACCGTCCAACCACATAACCGCTGCGGTATAGCAGCAATGTGGTGAGCAGGCGGCTCATTCTGCCGTTGCCGTCGTTGAAGGGATGGATGCAGAGAAAATCATTGATGAAAATGGGAATCAGGAGCAGGGGATCGATGATACCATCGTCAATGGCCTTGTTGTAGCTTTCACAGATGGCTGCAACAGCATCCGGCGTTTCGTAGGGCTCCAGCGGTGTAAATCGGACAAAGGTTGTGCCGTCAGCATGGGTTTCGCTGATATAGTTCTGGACATTCTTGAATCGCCCGCCGATGCCACGGCCGGAGTAATGATAGAGCATCCCATGGAGCTGTAAGATATAATTTGCTGTCAGAGGGATGTATTCATAGCTCTCGTGGATTGTGTTCAGCACATCCCGGTAGCCGCTGATCTCTTCCTCGTCCCGGTTCCGGGGCGTGGTTTTTTCCTCGCACAGCTGCTTGATTCGGGTATTGGTGGTAACAATACCCTCGATCTTGTTGGAAGCCTCGGTACTCTGCACCTTGGCAATCTCCACCAGCCGATCCAAAGCCGCAGGTTTCTGCGCCAGATACATTTCCTGCCGTCCCTTGCACTCGTGGATCTGAGCTACCAGAGAAAGTACCTCGCTGTCCCATGCAATTGCTTTCAGTTTGCTGTAATCAAATTGCCGCATTCGCCTACGCCTCCTTTTCGTTCGCCTAATTATAGCACATCTTTAGGAGAAATGCAAGACAGTTAGGGCCATATAAACCTAATTATATTCTATTTTTAGGCGAAATATTCTGGCGTAGGCGAATGGCTTGGCTTTCAGGAGAGATTTTCTTTCTCCCCTAATAGACAGCGTGTAGCACGATTACAGGCTTTCGACAATCGACTTTTGTGCCATTTTTTAATCGGCATAATTTGCCTGAATACACTCTGCAAATCCAGACGGATCTCCCAACTTAGCTTTATCAATATTATCACGAAGATATTTGCGTGTGGCGTCATCACAGCGATCTGTTCCCATATAAGGCATATCAAAGGCTTTTTCGAGTTCAGCTAAGGCTTTTGCCGCCCTTTCCGAATCCGTGTTGTAAGTATCAAGCCATTCCTGCATCCAAGAATATTCCCAAAGGTTAGATGCTAATGTATCGCCATATCCTATCTGAAAAGACGCTCCCGTATCTTCGCCTTCCAAAGCATCAGGCAGCGTAACGCCCTCCGGCCAATCCAAACTCTCAATGGTCGTTAGGTATTCTTCTTCAATGGTAGCAAAGTCCGTGAAACCTCTTGTGTTTGTGTCGGAGTCCGAAGAAGTGGAGCAGCCTGCCAGCATAATCACCAGCAAAGAAATCATAACACACAGTAACAGTCTGTACGGTCTTTCGGATTTTGAGATTGTTCGTTTCATTTTGTTTCCTCCTTGAATTGAGTTTTATTATCTAAGAGCCAATGCAGGCTCTAATTTTGCTGCTTTCAATGCTGGTAATAATCCGCCCAATAATGCTGTAAGCACAGACACAGCAACTGCAACAACAGCAACGCTGATTGGATAACTCGGTGTTCCCACCGGGGAATCCACAGGGAGCAACGCTCCAATACAATGCACCAAAATCAGCGAAATCAAAATAGCTGCAAAGCAAACGAATATTGATAAAATCAACTGTGAGCCTAAAACCAGTGCCACAATATTTGTTCGTGAAGCACCTATCGCTCTGCGGATCAGCAACTCATGTGTGCGCTGTTCCAATGAAGATAGTCCGATATTGATCTGCCCTAATACGGAAACAAACAGCAACAAAAGCGAAGTAACCAAAAGCCCTAATTGCAGTATGGACAATACCGAATCATAGGTATCTCCAATATCACTCCGCCCAGCACTTTCCCAGTAACCGCCAATGGTATCAGTCAAAATGTCGCCAAGGGCAGAACGTATCTGTTCGATTGTCAGTCCTGTTGTGGGATGCCAATACACATTTGCATTTTGTACTTGCCACATTGCTGGTGCGAAATTGAGGATCGCCGCAGAATCCGCATAGATAGTCGGAAAATCCCTGCCATCGTTTACTACTCCGACAATATTGAATGGGGTTAACGAAAGTGTGCTTTTTACATTCCCTGCAGCATAGGGCGAATCATTAAAATAGTTTTTAGCTTCTTTGTTTATGACCACTTCAAGCGATCCGCCCTCACTCGAAGGCTCTAACCATCTACCGGATGTCATTGGAAGATTATAGACTTGACTATATGCCTCCGTGGTGCAAACTACATCAAAAGCCATCAGGTTTTGGTAAACATCATTCGGCGGTATTGGCGTTAAATCTTTCATTGGTGCAAATCGAATATCCTCTCCCATAGAAAAAGTAACAGCGGCTACATCATCAATGGCTTCAAATCTCTGGAATAATTGTTCCATTTTATTTCTATCGTGAAAATCGGATTCCGTTATCACGAATGAGTAAGTAGGTGACCAGCCATATACCTGCGCGTTTACGGAAATCAAATACTCCCGTCCAAGCGTACCAACTAATACCGATCCAATCATTGCGATAATGCCTACAAGCATTGAAACACTTGTCAGAATACTTCTAAGTGGAGACAGACGAAGGTCTTTAAGTATCATTTTTAGCACAAGTTATCCTCCCTCCATCCATTTCAAAAATCGTATCACAGGTATCTGCAATATCAGGATCGTGCGTAACCAACAGCAGCATAATTCCATTTTCTTTTACGACGCTGTGCAACAGTTCCATAATCTGCGTTCCCGTCTTTTTATCCAACGCTCCCGTAGGCTCATCACATAAAATGGCTTCCGGAGATACTGCAAGCGCCCTTGCGATTGCAACTCTTTGTTGTTCACCGCCGGACAAATTGATTGGGTAATCATTTTCCTTGCTTTCTAAGCCGACACTTTTTAGCAAGCCTGTAATTATCTCGTGACGCTGTTTGGCGGTAAACGACTTTTTGGCATAGAGTAGGGGTAATTCGATATTTTCCCATACCCGCAAGTGCTTAATCAGAGAGTAGTTCTGAAATACAAATCCGATATTATTGGCTCGCAGTATAGACAGATCACGGTCTTTCAAAGCAGAAATAGATATACCATCATAAAGGTACTCGCCCTCATATTCCCGATTTAACAAGCCAATAATGGATATAAGGCTTGTTTTGCCTGAGCCGGACTTTCCGACAATGGCATAACTGTGCCCTCGTTGCAATTCCATATTAGCGTTGGTTACTGTTGTCAGCATATCGCCATTATTCAATTTGACGCTTGCTTTCAAATCCTTTATTTTGATTAAAGTCTTTTCGGAAATTCCTTTCATTTTATCAAATTCCCCTCGGATCAAGGTTTGGCGGAGTAGCAGAAACCACATCGCCCTCCTCTAAGCCGGACAGTATTTCTATATTGGCTCCGTCTGTCACACCCAATGTCACTTTTGTTTCCACTCTTTCTCCATTCGGAGTAATTACAGTAACCAATCCCGTACCTTGTCTACCCGCTATTACCGACAGCGGCAATATAAGGACATCATTTCTCGTTGTCGCCGTTATGACTACCGTTGCTCTTTGCCCCGATTTCACATCGACTGTTTGACTGATCAAGCATTGCAGAATGCCCTCTTGCGGCACGATTCCCGTAAACGCATTTTCATCTGCGGCAGGCGACACCACGGCAATCATATCGGTTGGTCCTACACCATCATATACTTGAAATTTTGCTTTCAACTCTGCATACTCCGGTAAGGTACTCAAAAAATTATCTGCCTCTACATTGAGGGCAAATCCTGTATAATGCACTATCGCTACGGGATAATTACTCGGTACGCTTTCATTGGATGGGGCAATAGAGGTAATTGTACCATCCACCGGAGATTTCAATTCTTTGCCGTTCACAGTTCCAATAATTTGCCCGGCAGTGATTTTTTCTTCTAATTCTACCGCTGTATTAAATATGCCATTTTCGGGTGAGGAAATAATAAACGGTACTGCCGGAACAATAGTCGTTTGCGTTGAAACGGTTGGAGTAATTGTCCCTCGTACAACTGATACCGTTTTTTCTGCGGATGTTGCGCTATCTGTAAGATTGTTTTCGTCTGTCTGCCCAATTGCAGAGCAGGCAGATAGCGTAAATGCAAGAAACAAAATAGAACATAGCAGCATTTGTTTTCTTAGCAACTTCATCATTCCTCCTTATGCCGTATCACAAAAAATACGAGCCTCTATCTTGATACTTTTATTGTACCAAAACAGAAGCCCGTATTTTCTTGATTGCTCGTAAGATATTCCTCTTTTTTTCTATGCAAATTCTTACAATTTTCCTATGCCAACGGCAAAGTAATTGAAAACTTGTTTTGTTCCTCTTGGCTCTCTGCAACGATTGTACCATTGTGTAGTTCAACAATCTGCTTTGCAATCGCCAAACCTAATCCAGCTCCTCCACTGCTTGTACTTCTCGCTGCGTCAAGCCGATAAAACTGCTCGAAAATCCTGTTTAACTTTTCTTCCGGCAGAGTATCGCCGTGGTTACAAAAAATAATGCTGACCGTATCTTCCTGACATTGTGCGCTGATCGTGATATCCGTATTTTCAAAACTGTAGATAACCGCATTTCTCAAAAGGTTATCAAAAACACGCTGAATTTTGTCTGCGTCACATCGAAGCATTATATCATCATCAACACAAAGATTACATTGCAAATTCTTTGATTTGAGCATAGGCTTAAATTCATATACAAGTTGCTCCAGCAGGCGAGTTAAATTGATTTTCGTGTATTGTAATGTAATATCGTATATATTGAATCGTGTTATCTCGAAAAACTCGTTAATCAGATCCTCTAACCGTTCTGCCTTACCAAGAGTGATTGAAAGGTACTTTTCTCGAAGTTCCTTTGAGATTTGCGACTCATCACGCAGTAAAGTAAGATACCCGATTACAGAAGAAAGCGGTGTTTTCAAATCGTGTGCAAGATACATAATCAGGTCATTTTTTCGCTGCTCATTTTCTTTTGCAAGCCTTGCATTACTTTCAGCCTCTTGTTTTAACTGATTGATGTTAGCGGCGATTTCACTCAACTCCGGGGATATTTCAATGTAACTGACATTCTGATCGAACATTTTTCCTGTCGCAGCCTGTACCTCGTACACATAGGCGACTACTTTTTTCAAAAGTAGGTATGTCAAGTATATAATACAGCAACCCCACACGATTACAGCCACTATATAAAGATATGCTGTTCTGTAATACAAGTAATAATACAAAACATACTTGCGGAGAATTTCCTCTGCCATAATTCCTAAAAGAAAAGTACCGCCTAAAATAAGCACAGAGCAAATCGCACATTGAATTACATACCCTTTGAACAAGGTAGAGAGCAGATAGTTTTTTTCTTTTTAATGCTTATCGACTTAACACAGCAAGCCACAATATCTTGAAAAAGTCCGGTTTAT
>OLPR01000209.1_pt1 | contig 57747 bp, 53 predicted proteins | sample 1672761 | NCBI WGS metagenome assembly OLPR01 (sample SAMEA3136721, study PRJEB25190) | human gut metagenome | biome: human gut; feature: human-associated habitat; material: faeces | place: Austria | collected 2013 | reverse complement strand
CCCATGCCAAGATCACGGATGGTGCCATCCGGAACGCCCACATCGAAAACGGTGCAGTTGATAAGGCCAAGATCGCCGACGCTTCCATCGACAACGCGAAGATCGACGGCGCTGCTATCGGCACGGCAAACATTCAGGATGGCGCTATTGTACGGGCCAAAATCCTCGATGGCGAAATCGTCACCGCGAAGATCGCCGACCTGGCGGTGACCGGGGCGAAGATCGCTGACCTTGCTGTTACGACCGCCAAAATTGCCCAGGCGGCCATTACCAACGCTCAGATTGCCAACGCGGCAGTGGATACGGCGCAGATTGCCCTGGGCGCGATTACCGCCGCCCTGATTGAGCAGGGAGCTGTGGGGACTGCCCAGATTGCGGATGCCAGCATCACGGACGCGAAAATCGTGGAGCTCACCGCCAACAAGATCACAGCGGGCACACTCTCCGTGGAGCGGCTCATCATCCGTGGGTCGGAGCAGAGCCTGATCTACGCCATCAACAACATGGGCGAACTGGTCTCCGCGCAGGTGGACACCATTGACGGATATGTGCTGACGGAACGCACCATTACGGCAGACAAGATTGTCGTTCATTCCATCACGGCAAACGAGCTCGCCGCCCATACCATCACCGCCAATGAAATCCTCGCCGGGACGATCACGGGAAACGAAATCGCCGCCGCCACCATCGAGGGCGCGAACGTGAAGGCCGGAACGCTGACCACCAGCCATGTGGCGGCGGACTTCGGTGAATCCCTCGACCTGTCCAGCAACCAGTCTGTAGCTATCTCGGTGGAGAAAGCCCTCAGCGATATGAAAGTGGGCGGCAGGAACTACGCCTTGCAGTCCGGCTCCGAGCAGACGGGCACGGATGATGTCATTGCCCGGTATGCGCTGGCGGAGCCGATGGAAGAGGGCGAAACCTATACCGTTTCCTTTTCTATCTCCATGGAAGACCTGAGCTATGTCACCCTCCGTACATCAGGCGGGAATCAGGTGCTGGCCACCGTAAAGCTGCTGGACGTGGATCGGCAGACAGCCCATGCCACATTCAAGGCACAGTACGCTTCCGGGAAAACACCGGACGACAATCCTGATTTTGCTGATGTCATGATTTACCGGGAGCCTGTGGGAGACGCTTCTCCGGGCACATCCACCATTCACTGGTTTAAGCTGGAAAGAGGCAGTATGCCCACGGACTACACCGCCGCCCCGGAAGACTCCGATGAAGCGCTGGAAACCAAGCTGGCCTCCGTCCGGGCGCAGATCAGCACGGAAGCGGACAGCATCCGCTCCGAGGTGAAGGCCACCTATGCGCTGGCCAGCGACATGACGCGGATTACCCAGCAGGTGGGTACACTCTCCGAGCAGACCGAAAGCAATTACACCTGGGCCGTCACCCGCATTAATCAGATGCAGCAGGACATGGAAACCGCCCAGGAAGCCACCGAGGAACAGCTGGCGGTATTCCGCACCTACATGACCTTTGAGGAGGACGGTTTGGTCATTGGGAAAACGGGAAATCCCTTCACCTTCCGGGTGGTGAATGACAGGCTGGCGTTTTATATGAATGACACCGAAGTGGCGTACCTGTCCAACAACAAGCTCTACGTCACGCAGGCTGAAATCCTGTCCAAACTCATCATCGGCAAGTTTGCCTTTGAACCCCAGAGCAACGGAAACTTATCCCTGATCTACAACGGCTAAGGCCGGGAAAGGAGACAACATGGCCACCACAGTATCCTATGCCGCGTCCATGGTCACACGGAAATACACTTCCTCTTCCAATGCCAAGAGCGGCGTGGCGTCTCAGGAATTCTACGATTCCAGCTACAACTATGTGGGCATCCTCTGCTTTTCCGGCATGAACCTGGCCAACAAGGTGATCACCAGTATATGGCTGGACATTGACGCAGCCAAGGCAGGCTATGGCGCGGGCAGCAGCAAGCTGGCCTTCCTCAGGAAAGCGAACTACCAGAACAGCATCGCGTCCGGTGTAGCTGGCTGGGAATATGTGGGCGATGAACTGGGCACCTTCGAGGGCTCGTTCTACGGCAACTCCACCAGTTATTACATCACGGGCGACCTGTTTAACCAGATGGCAGCATACATTGCCCAGGGCAACAACAGCTTCACCCTGTATAACCCTTACGCCAGCGCATCTTCCCACGGATATTCCTATAACTACTTCCAGTGGGAAAGCTGCGTTATCACCATCACCTATGAGGAAGCGGTCAGCCAGCCGACTGTTTCATCCACATCGGTGAATCTGGGCAGCGCGGTGACGATCTACACCAACCGGCAGAGCACCGCCACCACGCACACCATCTCGTACTGGTTCGGCAATGCCAGCGGCGCGATTGCCACCAATGTGGGGGCATCCGTCAGCTGGACGCCGCCTTTGTCGCTGGCCAGCGAAATTCCCAACGCCACCAGCGGCATCTGCACCATCACCTGCAACAGCTTTGTGAACGGGACGATCACGGGTACACGCACCTGCACTCTGACGCTGAATGTACCCAGCACGGTGGTACCAAGCATATCCTCGGTGGCGGTGGAAGACACGAATACCACGGTCAAAGATAAAATCGCAGCCTTCGTGAAATCGCTCAGTACTCTGCAGGTAGCCATTACGGCGGCGGGGATTTATGGCAGCACCATTTCTTCCTACCGCACCTCGCTGGATGGTGTTTCCTACACGGCGGCGTCCTTTACCGCCAGCAAGAAGCTGTCGACCGCCGGGGATATGACCATGACGGTTACGGTCACCGACAGCCGGGGCAGGACAGCCACTTACCAGACCACTTTCAATGTGCTGGATTATGCGGTACCGTCCATCAAGAAGTTTTCAGCTGAACGATGCAGTTCGGATGGCTCGGCGGCACAGCTGGACGGTACCAATGTGCGATACTCCTTTGAGGGCGGGGTCAATTCCCTGGGCGGGAAGAACGGTCTTTCCTGTGTGGTGTATTACAAGTTGAAATCCGCCACCGTATGGACGCAGGCGGAGAAGATGTCCATTACCTCATATAACCTGAGCGCCACCAACAAACTCCTGACCCAGACCTATGACGCGCTGAACAGCTATGACCTGAAAGTCCGCCTGACGGACTATTTCTACTATGTGGAGCAGTCCGTATCCATTGGCACCAAGGGCGTCATACTGGATTTTCTGTCGGATGGTACGGGTGTGGGCATCGGCAAGGTGGCGGAGACTTCGGGCTACATCGAATGCGGCTGGCCGTTAAAGCTGTCCTCGCCGTTGGCCATTGCCTACGGCGGCACGGGAGCCACATCGGCGGCAAACGCCATCGCGGCGCTGGGCGGGGTGAAGAAATCCGGGGATACAATGACAGGCAACCTGTCTATCTCCGGCTACCTGTACCCGTCCCTGTATCTTCTGCCTACCTATAACAGCACCACCAACCGCACGGTGTTTGAGGGGAGCTATGCGGGCGCGTCCTCCTTCGCCGCCTGGGAGGACAGCACGGGCAACAACCGCCGCATGCTGGAAGTCAGGACGAAGGCCTATCAGAACAGTCTGGATTATGCCGTGCTGCTGCGCGTGTGCGACGCGGGCACCTGGGCGAATTACCGCATTTTCCACGCAGGCATGCCTTCCGGTGTGCCCATCGCCAATGGCGGCACAGGAGCCACCACCGCCGCCAACGCCAGAAGCAATCTGGGCGCGAACAATGCCAGCAACATCAACGCCGGGACGCTGGCCATGGCCAGACTACCCTTCAAGGTAGCATACGGCTCCGGAAACGTGTCCGGCAACAGCGCCCTGTCCATCAATTACAGCAGCGCGGGCTTCACGTCCGTGCCCTGTGTGGTGGTGACCTACTCGACCACCGGCGGGAACTGGTCTGGCGATAACGGAGCTCTGAAGGTGCACAGCAAGACCACCACAAGCGCGACCGTCATCGTCGGCGGCAATTTCAACACCAGCAGGGCCATCGACTGGATCGCGATTGGGGTGTAAGCCTATGAAACTTCATTACTCCCGGGATAAGCCGCTCTCATGCGAGGGCGGTTTTTCTATATCAAACAAACGAATGGAGGAAACAAGAATGCGTAACTTTTCTATCGACCTGATCTGGACGAAGGTGCAGATCACCATCACCGCGCTGGGCGGGTGGCTGGGCTATTTTCTTGGAGGTGTGGACGGAATGATGATCGCGCTGATTGTGCTGATGACGCTGGACTACATCACGGGCGTCATGTGCGCCATCGTGGATAAGAAGCTGTCCAGCGCCGTAGGCTTTAAGGGTATCTGCAAAAAGTGCCTGATCCTGATGCTGGTGGGCGTGGCCAATATCATCGACCTGCATGTGGTGGGCAGTGGCAGCGCCCTTCGGGGAGCGATGATCTGCTTCTACATGAGCAACGAGGGCCTTTCCCTTCTGGAGAACGCGGCCTACATCGGCCTGCCCATTCCCGACAAGCTGAAGGACATTCTGGAACAGCTGCACGACCGGGACAAGAAGGAAGACAAGACGACCGACACGGGCGACGGCGAATGACCGCCGCCCTCTTTTCATGATCGGAGGGAATCACGATGTCTGAAAGAATCAATACGTCTTTCACAAATGAGCACTTTGCGGCCTGGTGCCAGAAGATGGTGGGCCAGCCTTACTGGTACGGCACCTGCGTCTACAAGGCTACCAACAGCCTGCTTTCCCGCAAGAAAAATCAGTACCCGTCCCATTACACCGAAAGCCGGATGTCCAAGTACAGGCAGCACATCGCCAATAACGCTGTGGTCTCTGACTGCATCGGGGGCTGTAAGGGCTACGCCTGGACAAACGGCGGTCAGGGTGTGCTGGAAGCCATCGGCACGGATAAATCCATCACCAGCAAGTACGGCTCCAACGGCTGCCCGGACAAGGGAGCCAACAGCATGTTCAGTTGGGCCAAGAGCAAGGGCATGGACTGGGGCACCATCGACACCCTGCCGGAGATCCCCGGTGTGGCGCTCTACAAGGATGGTCATGCGGGCTATTACATCGGAGACGGTTATGCCGTGGAGTGGCAGGGCTTCAGCGCCGGGTGCGTCAAGACCCAGGTGAAGAAGCGGCCCTGGACGCACTGGTATAAGCTGCCCTTCATCAATTACGGCGATACAAGCGGGGCGCAGCAGGCCGTAGAAGCGGTCACCGCTTACACCCTTGGCTCCCGCCTTCTGAAAAAGGGCTCCTCTGGCTCTGATGTCAAAGCCCTGCAGGAACTGCTGAATCAGCTGGGCGCGGCGCTGACCGTGGACGGCGAGTTTGGCCGCAAGACGGAAGCCGCTGTGAAGGCCTTCCAGAAGAAGTCCGGTCTCAAGCAGGACGGTAAGTACGGCGACCAGACCCACGCTGCCCTGATGGACGCAGTATCCGAACAGGACGCAGGTCAGCAGGCCATGACGGAAACCCAGCCCGCGCCGGAACAGGAACAACCCATTTCCGGGCAGACCACCATCCGGGTGACCATCCGCTCCAGCGGCGGCAAGGTCAATATCCGCACGGGCAACGGCACCAGCTACAGTCGTATTACCGCTGTGGTCAACGGTACCGAACTGGAGTACGTAGCCACCGCCCTCAACGGCTGGCAGGCGGTGAAGATCGGCAGCCAGGTCGGCTGGGTGTCCGGGGAGTACAGCGAGATTACAACGGAATAAACCATTACGGGCTTTGCTTTCGGGCAAGGCCCATTTTATTTTTGGGAAAACCGGAAAAACCGCTCTCCAACTGTCCGTAAGGCGGTGAAGGAGACCATCCTTCGGATTGGAGGAAGTCAGATGACTGATTTGGAGCAGCGGAAAATCATCGTGCTGCGCAGCGAGGGCAAGAGCTATAACGCCATCGCGGGCGAAATGAATCTGTCGGTCAACACCGTCAAAACCTTCTGCCGCAGGAACCGTCTGGGCGGCACGAGAGGAATCGAAAAAGAATCTGAAAAGACCCCTGAAATTGACTTGCTAAGTCAGAAAAACAGAGGTAATACTACTGACACCGACAAGCCGGGAATCCTTGAAAACACTGGTTTTTCGGCTCCTCGGAGGGCTTTCAAAGTCAAGGTTACATTTGCCGAGAGCGCGGACGAGCAGGCCATTCCTGATGTGATGGAAATGCTGCTGCGCTCCCGGTACAGACAGGGGTGATGAAGATGAAAAGAGTGATATGCCTTTATCGCGTTTCCACGGTGGGCCAGGTGGATCATGACGATATCCCCATGCAGAAAATCGCCTGCAGGGAATACGCCGCCACCCATCCCGACTGGGAAATCGTGGATGAGATTTCCGAAAAGGGGGTCTCCGGATACAAGATCAGCACCAACGCCCGCGATGCCATCATCGAAATCAAGAAGAAGGCCATCAACAGGGAATTCGACGTGCTGCTGGTTTTCATGTTTGATCGTCTGGGCAGGCGCGAGGATGAAACGCCCTTTGTGGTACAATGGTTTGTGCAGCAGGGCATCGAAGTCTGGTCTACCCGCGAGGGCGAGCAGCGTTTCGACAACCACGTGGACAAGCTGCTGAATTACATCCGCTTCTGGCAGGCGTCAGGGGAAAGCGAAAAGACCTCCATCCGCGTCAAGACCAAGCACATCCAGATGGTGGAAGACGGCCAGTACCGGGGCGGCTACGTACCATACGGTTACAAACTGGAGCATCAGGGACGCACCAACAAGAAAAACCAGCCCGTGAGGGACTTGGTGATTGACGAGGACGAGGCCGCCGTGGTACGGGAGATTTTCCACCTGCTCACGGACGAGGGCTACGGCACCGTGCGGGTGGCCAATTACCTGAACGATAAGGGCATCAAGACCAAGCGCGGCAAGAGCCTGTGGCGCGGCACTTCCATCCGGGCGCTGATCGATAATCCCATCTACATCGGGATTTACCACATGGACGGTGCGCAGTCACAGCCCTTCGACCACTTGAAGATTGTGGATGAAGCCATGTTCGAACGGTGCCAGCAGACGGTAAAGGGCCGGGCCACCTGTCTGGGGGATAAGATGACCATGCCCGTCAGGACGGACACCCGCAGCCTTTTGTCCGGCATCATCTACTGCGCAGACTGCGGCTCCCGCCTGGCCTACAGCCACAACGTCACCCGGCGAAAGCTTGCGGACGGCACGGAGCGGGTGTACGAGCGGGAATGCTACCGCTGTTACCGGAAGATCAACGCCAGGGAGACCTGCGACGGGCAGAGCTCCTACAACGCCGAGACCATCAACGAGACGGTGCTCTACGAGGTGCGCAGGATTTTGAACGCCATCAAGTCCAAGCCTGAAGCGGCCCTGCTGGAGAAGGCCAAGGAGTGCACCACCGGGGTGAACGAGATTGCCTACCGTCAGGCCGAGGCGGATTTCTTCGAGGCCCACAAGCAGATCACGGCGCTGGAAGATCAGACCATGAAATTCCTGACGGGCGAAAACACGGTGGATATCAGCATCATCAACGCCATGATGCCCAAGTACAAGGAGAAGTTGGCCAACGCCCAGAAGCGGATGGACGAGACCCGTGACAAGATGGAAGCGGAGAAGGCCACTGCGAAGAACGCCGTGCAGGAAGTGACCGACCTGCTTTCCTGGGCGGAGGCCTTCGACGATGCCACCATTGAAGAAAAGCATATGATCATTGCCCGGCTGGTGGAGCGCATCGACATCGGGCACGACTACGAGATTGAGATCAAGTTCCGGATCAGCGTGGAGCAGTACATGCGGATCGCGGCGTAAGCGCAGAGCACACACACCCACAGGGCGACGAGCCTTGTGGGAATTTTTTTGCTTTCCGACACTTTGGTATGCTATAATCCAGCCCTTAAGCCACACCGATTCCAGCCCATCGTTCACCTCGAAAAACAAAGTGCCTGTCACATAAGCCACACCGACAACGTGCACTCAAGTGAAAGACACATCGTTAGCATCGACGATGAACACAGGCATTTTTGAACACCCCTGCGAGCGGGGGAGAGAAATCCATCGTTCGGAAAACGGATGGCCTTCGATGTGACCGGAGTGATGGATTTCGTCAATTTTCGGCTCTCCAAAATGAACTTAGCGGTTTCCGGAGAAAAGGAAAAACCCTCGAAAACGTAGTGTTTTCAAGGGTTTGTGGTGGTCGCAACAGGACTCGAACCTGTGACCCCATCGATGTGAACGATGTGCTCTACCAACTGAGCCATGCGACCTAATTCCGAACGTTGTTTGCTTTCAACCAGAAATCGTTCGGTTTCTTTCTGGTTTCCACCATGTCGGTCTTGGTTACCAGTGGGGTGGACACTTAAGTAACTCATAACTCATTCGTCGGGAGAAAGTACCAGTGGGTTCTACCAACTGAGCCATGCGACCTTATCCGAACGATTCTGACAATCTCTCCTAATATGTTCGGTTTTTAGAGGAGCTTTCCGTGGATTCGAGTGAACGGCTTGCCAGCAAACTGTTCACATCGACATCTCTCATTTGAGAGAAGGTACCAGTAGGTACTACCAACTGAGCCATGCGACCATGACTTGAACCAGTCACAGGCTATATAATATCACGGCTCATGGGGTTTGTCAATGCTTTTTTCTAAAAAATGCAAATAATGTGACTGGAAATACGGCAAGGGATGAAATGTGCCTTTCAGATGGCGCACAGTACTTACATGGGTGCAGGTGGATGCACATTCATGCAAGTGGAGGTTATCCGCGCAGGAAGGGCAGGTGGCTGCCATGCGGCATGGCGGAAATCAAACGGTAGAGGAATCCATAGCGTGGATCGGAGAGATCCTAGGCAAGCAATGCGCCGAAAAGAAACAAAAATAGACCGAGCACCGCAGTGCATATGATCAACAAACGATGCTGACGCTCAGCATTTGCTCGCAATTCAGTCACTTGATTTTGCAAATATAAAACGGTTTCCTCACGCTGCTTATCCATTGCGATCATATGCGCCAGCGCTTTATCGCATGGCGGAGCGCTGGGAGCGTGGGGGATATCGGCCAATTCGTCCAGGGAGCCGCCGACGGATTTAACCAGCTGCGCGACAGTGCAGAACTGCGGGGATTGATTTTGTCCGCTAAGTAGGCGAGAAATGGTAGCTTCCGATACGCCGCTGCGCACAGACCATTCCTGGCTGGAAATGCCTGCGCTCCTTGATGCGGCGCAGATATGCGGCAATGTTTTCAGCGCTGGCGTAGCTGCTATCTATCATTTGGGGCTTTCCTTTCACGCATGCAAGGGAAATTGCGGCTATGCAAAGGCACGCACGGCAATGACGCTTGCGTTTCGTGGCGATCTGCTATTTGCTGGGGATGCTGTTGCGTATGATTCGCGGCTTGCGGGAGGAACTGATTCCGCTGATTTTAGGATTGTGCGGCGCGGCGCTGGGCGTGGCCGGCATGCACTTGATTCCAGATTTTCCGGCAAGGGATGTCATGAACGCCGCGGGCATTGGCATCGTCAGCGCCCTGGCCGCGCTAAAAATGCCGCGATCCAATCGCCTGACGCAGAGGCAAAAATGAATATAAAACGCTCCCGGCGCAAGCGCAATGCCTGACCGGGAGCGTATGCATGATGTTAGAAATCAGGAACGAATTTCTGCGCCGAATTTTTCGCGGCAAACCTTCATTACTTTCTTCATTACCGGAGCCAGATGATCTTCAGTCAGCGTCTGGTCGGGGGCGCGGAAGGTCAGTGAGAAGGCTGCGCTCTTCATACCCAGGCCTACCTGCACGCCGCGGAACACGTCAAACAGGCGGATATCCTCCAGCCATGCGCCCGCCGCCTCGCGGATGGCGTCCATGACGGGACCCAGCGGCTGCGCATCAGGCATGACCAGCGCAATATCGCGGCTGACGGCCTGCATGCGGGAGATGGGCTTTACCTGTCCCATGGGCTGGGCGCAGGCATACAGCGCCACCATGTCCACCTCGGCCAGCAGCGTGATTTCGGGCAGATCCATGGCCTGCGCGATATCGGGATGCACCTGACCCAGCGTAGCGATGACGGTTTCACCATGCATCAGCCGTGCGCTGCGGCCGGGATGGTAATAGCAGTCGCCGCCGGGTACAACCGTAACGCTTACGCCCTCCTGCGCGCACAGCGCCTGCACCGCGCCGCGAATGGCGTAGAAATCCAGATCCTTGCCATACGCGCCGATGGACAGGGCGGGGGACTCGGTGATCAGCCCCTCCTTCGTGCGGCGGGTTGCATCAAAGAGCGTGCCGAACTCGTACAGCATGGCGCGGTCGTTGCCGCGGTTGTAGTTGCCGGCCAGAATGCGCAGCATATCGGGAGCCAGTGTGGTGCGCATGCAGGCGGTATCCTCGCCCAGCGGGTTGCGCAGCATCAGCGGCTGCATGCGGGGATCATCCGCCGGCAGACCCAGCGCGGCGATGGACTTGAGGCTGACGAAGGAGAAGGTCATCATTTCGTCATAGCCCAGGCCGCCCAGCACGCGGCGCACGCGCGCCTTATGCTGCATCAGCGGGTTCAGACCGCCCTGCGTGCTTTCGCCGCGCAGGCGCGTGGAGGGAATGCGCTCATAGCCTACCATGCGCAGCACTTCCTCGCACACATCGGCTTCGCCCTCCATATCCTGACGATAATCGGGCACGGTGACACGCAGGGTATCGCCCTCGCGCTCCACGGTGAAGCACAGCTTGCGCAGGGCTGCTTCCATCTCCTCGCCCGTGATATCCACGCCCGTGCGGGCGGCGATGCGGCGGACGGAGCAGACGATGGTCTTAGGCGCCTCCAGATGCTCGTAGCAGTCGTAATGGCCGCCTACCACGTCGCCCGCGTCCAGCAGGTTCACCAGCTGACAGGCGCGCTCCAACGCGGTCTTGATGGTCTTTTCGGATACGCCGCGCTCAAAGCGGCCGCTGGACTCAGTGCGGATGCCCATGCGGCGGGCGGAAATGCGCGTGACGGCGCGGTCGAAGGTGGCGCACTCAAGCATCACCTCACGGGTGCTGTCGGTGATTTCGCTTTCCTCGCCGCCCATGATGCCGGCCAGGCCCGTGGGGCCTTCCGCATCGCAGATCAGCAGATCAGCGCTGGTCAGGGCATGATCCTTGCCGTCCAGCGTGCGCAGCGTTTCGCCATCCTGGGCGGTGCGCACGATGATCTGGCGGCCGCGCACCTTGTCCAGATCAAAGGCGTGCATGGGATGGCCGGTTTCCAGCATCACATAGTTGGTGATATCTACAATGTTATTGATGGAGCGCATGCCGGCGGCATGCAGCACCTGCCGCAGCCACATGGGCGAGGGCGCGACGCGCACGTTTTTGATCACGCGGGCGGCGTAGCGCGGGCAGCGGGTGAAATCCTCCACCGTCACCTGAACATGATCGGCGATATCGCCGCCGACGTCCTTGACCGTCACCTCGGGCAGCGTCAGCTTGGTGCCCAGCGCGGCAGAGGTTTCGCGCGCGATGCCCCAGGCGCACAGGCAGTCGGGGCGGTTGGCCAGAATTTCAAAATCGGCCACATAATCGTCCAGGCCGAAGATCTTGCGCACATCGGTGCCCAGGGGATAATCCTCATGGAAAATCAGCAGGCCCGCGTCGCCTACGGAGGGGTACAGCTCCACCGGCACGCCGATTTCGGGGCCGGAGCAGAGCATGCCGCAGCTTTCTACGCCGCGCAGCTTGCCCTTTTTGATTTCGTGGCCGCCGGGCAGCTTGGCGCCGATCAGGGCTACGGGCACCAGAATGCCCTCGCGCACGTTGGGCGCGCCGCAGACAATCTGCAGCGGCTCGCCCTGGCCCACATCCACCGTGCACACGTGCAGATGGTCGCTGTTTTCATGATCACGGCAGGTCAGCACCCGGCCGACCACCACGTTCTGGCATTCCTCGCCCAGGTATTCAATGCCTTCCACGCCCGTGCCGTGCATGATCATGGTGCTTTCGTATTCGGCGGGCGATACGGGAATATCCGCGTACTGGCGGATCCAGTTCATCGAAATTTTCATGTCCGTTTCCCTCCCTTAGCGGAACTGGCGCAGGAAGCGCTCGTCGCCCTCATAGAGCAGGCGCATATCCTTGATGCCGTAGCGCAGCATGGTGATGCGCTCCAGGCCGATGCCAAAGGCAAAGCCGGTGTATTCGTTGGGATCGATGCCGCACATGGTCAGCACCTTGGGGTTGACCATGCCGCAGCCCAGCACCTCAATCCAGCCCGTGCCCTTGCACATGCGGCAGCCCTTGCCGCGGCAGGAGATGCAGGTCAGATCGACCTCAGCGCTCGGCTCGGTAAAGGGGAAGAAGGAGGGGCGGAAGCGGGTTTCGATATCGTCGCCGTACAGGCGCTTGAACAGCGCGTCCAGCGTGCCCTTCAGATCGCCCATGTTCACGTCCTTATCGATCACCAGACCCTCGATCTGATGGAAAACGGGGCTGTGGGTAGCGTCCACCTCGTCGGCGCGGAACACGCGGCCGGGGCAGGCAATGCGGATGGGGGGCTTGCGGGACAGCATGGTGCGCGCCTGCACGGGGGAGGTGTGCGTGCGCAGCACGATGTTATCATCCACATAGAAGGTATCCTGCGCGTCGCGCGCGGGATGATTCTTGGGCAGGTTCAAAAGCTCAAAGTTGTAGTGATCCAGCTCGATTTCAGGGCCTTCCACCACATCAAAGCCCAGACCCGTCAGGGCCGAGAGTACCTCGTCCAGCACCAGCGAGGTAGGATGCGCCACGCCCAGGCGCGGCAGGTCGCGCGGCTCGGTCACGTCCAGCGCTTCGCGCTCCAGCTTGCGCTCACGTTCGTGGGCCTTGAGCGTGGTCAGGCGCTCGTCCAGCATGGCGCTGATTTTTTCGCGCCCGGCGTTGATCATCTGCCCGGCGGCAGGACGCTCCTCGGGGCTGAGCTGCCCCATGGAGCGCAGCAGCGCGGTCAGGCTGCCCTTTTTGCCCAGCACGCGCTGGCGAGCCTCCTCCAGTTGCTTTACATCGTCCAGACGCTGCAGCTCCTGCTCCAGCTCCGCACGGATGGACTCGATATTCTCTCTGATGCCCATACATACCCTCCAAAATAAAAAATCATCCCATGTAAAGCACATGGGACGCATGCAGGCGTGGTACCACCCAATTTCCGCAGGCAGGGATGCTGCCCGCGCTCTGATCCTGTAACGTGGATAGGACGGCGCACCTTACTGAGCCTTCGGGCGCGCGGCTCCAAAGCGAATGCCCCGCCGCCGCGCGGACGCCTTTCAGCCGGTGAGCCGTCCTCTCTTTTGCACGGGGGAAACCGGGGGTTGTTCTTTATCGCAGCCTGTTTGCAGGTAGCACAAACGCGCAAGGCTATTTGGCCCGCGCGCCGTACTATACACTGCCGTGATAATGATGAGTAGAGATTTGTTGATTACGCCTTCGCGATCATCTTGGCAAGACGAGCCTTTTTACGGTTGGCCGCGTTCTTGTGGATGATGCCCTTGGCTACCGCTTTATCAATCGCGGAAGTCGTGGCGACATACTGCGTAGCGGCAGCATCAGCACCCTCGGTCATGGCCGCATTGAGCTTGCGGATAGACGTCTTGACGCCGCTCTTTACCATACGGTTACGCAGGTTCTTGGTTTCGCTCACCTTCACGCGCTTCTTGGCAGACTGAATGTTCGGCACTTCCTTCGCCTCCTGTAAGTCTTGGTGCCGGACGCTATGGACCAGCATCGAATATATTACCACAACAATCTGGTAAAAGCAAGTATTTTTTTCACCTTTTTGCGGGAAATATGCAATCTGGCCCGCGCCCCGCCGCAGGGACGCAGACGCGGGCCGGCAGGGTGTCAGCCGTTGCTTACCCGGTCGTCCCAATATTCCAGGATTTCGCCGCTGCGGGAATCCATGATCACCGACAGATAATCCACCATGCCATCGTCATAGCCATGGCTGATATTGATATCCACGCGCCAGATGGTTTTGGCTGGATTAATGTTCTCATACCATTCCGCCGTTTCAAAGTAGAAATAGCACGGCAGGTTAGCAAGCTTCTCAAGATTATCCCCCGTCTGTTCGACGGCGTAAGCCAGGGCGATTTCCTGCGCCTTTTTCTGCGGGATATCCTGCTTGGTCGGCAGGACAGCGTTGGCCTCGTGCGCCCACGATGCGGCTTCCGCCTTTTCCTCGACCGACCAGGTGTAGTACGGCCCGCGCAGGGCCTCCTCCTGCGCCATGCGCTTGCTGGCAGCCTCATATCGGCGATTGTAAGCGTAGTCTTCCGCGTTGCTGGAAATCACCCTTTCTTCATCCCCGCGCACGACAATCACATAAAACTCGGCTTCCTCATCATCTCTGCAGAAGGTAAACCGCCACCAGGTCAGGCTGCCGTCGTTATCCGGGCAGATATCGCGGCACAGCTCCTGCCGGACGGTATAATCCTCCTGATTGAATTGGCCGTCGTCCACCGTAGCCTCCAGCGTCTGCCAGGCGGTATCCAGCGCGGCGAGGGCTTCGTCGTCCTCGGTATACGCCATAGGCTTGCCATAGTCGATATAATAGCCGGGCTGCTTCATGTCCAAATCGTCCGGGCCGCTGCCGTTGGTATAGGAATTCTGAAAATCACGGAGGATTTCGCCCTGCTGATTGAAGGTAACGGCGCAGTTGCGCAGCCCGGTGCGGGCAACGTAATACACGTTCCACAGATGCGCATCGGGGGCGTCGGGCTCGTAATAGAAGCTGTAGCGGCGATAGACGAAATCCGCCTCCGTCATGCCGTAGCGCTCTTTTATGTGCGCGTCGGCAAAGGCGGTCGCCTGCTCCAGCGTCATATCGCCCTCGCCGGGCAGGATGTTGCGGGCGGGCAGATCGGCGTCAAAGCCGTAATCCAGGCGGATCTGCGTGGCTTTGGCCTTGATCTCCAGCGGCCATTCGTTGCTGTCGCCGTACTCATCCCACAGGGCGGTGATACGGTTCATGAATTCATCGTACTTTTCCCGCATGCCGGGCTGAATCTCGGCAAAATGCTCGGGCACGATGCTGTCCATCAGCGCCTGCGCGGCGGTATCAAAGGCCAGATTTTCGATGGGAAGGAAGCCGTAATGCTTGCCTGCCCGCACCTGATAGAACTGCGCCAGACGGCTGAGCACCTCCACCTGCGTTCCCTTGGACAGCACCGTGACCACACCCTTGTCCCGGTCGCAGGCGGCGTACAGGCTTACCTGGCCCGTGGCCGCGTCGGTTGTTACCGTGCCGGCGGGCAGGGTGGCGGGCGCGCCCGTCATTTCATCGGCGAAGGTCAGCGCGCACAGCGGGATCCAGGAGCCATCCACGCCGGGGCTGTCCTTTGTTGCGCCCACGGTGATTTTGGCCCAATAGATCAGCTTTGCGTTGGTCAGCGCCTTGGGCACGTTGTTGCCCGATAGGTGCAGCTCGGTCACGGTGACGGGCGCTCCGTTCAGGCAGGTGCCCTGCGGCCAGGTGTAATCGGTGGGGCCTTCGCTGAAATTGGCGGAGGGCGCGGCGGCGTTGCTTACATAGGCCGCGCGGGGCAGGGCGGCAAACAATGCGCGCTGCTCCTGGTTATCCTCCAGCATGGGATGAAGATAGTAGGGCGCGGCAAATTCCTGATCGGCGGAGGCCTCCTCGCCCGAGCAGGTGAGCAGCAGCCCTTCGCCCGTCGCGGCGGACAGGTAGGCGTGCCAGTAGCTGACGGCATAGCGGCCGCTGCCCTGCACGCGGATATCCGCCCGCACTACCGGCAGGGTGACGCTGCCAAAGGTGGCTGTGGTAAAGGCCACGCTCGCGCGCTCGGCGGAAGCATCCGCGGGGAAATCGCTGCCGCGCACAGCCTGAAGCAGCTGCAGCCCCTTTTCGTAGGCCTCGTCCTCGGTCATGGGCTGGCTGGGCGCTTCCATCAGCGCGGCCAGGCTGGGTACGTCCCTGTCATTGCCCGCAGCGGACGGCTCGGCGGCGAAGGCCACGCTGAAGGCCAGCGCCATTACCAGCACCGGGCACAGCAGCAGCGCGCCCAAACGCCGCGCGCGGGTATCCATAATGGTAAGGATTCGGTTTTTCATGCCTCTTTTACCTCCATAGAAGCTGGTAGACAGCACCGTTCCCCGCGCACGCTGGCGGCGGATCACGGTGATGATGGTTTCGGAGTAGTACTGGCGGTCGTCCAGCGATGCGCCGCGCATCACCCGCTCGTCGCAGGATGCTTCACAAGCGTAGTCGATCTCGCGGCGCGCCAGGTAGATCAGCGGATTATACCAGTGCAGGCTGACGCAAAGCAGCTCCAGCAGCTTTACATATAGATCCCCGCGCTGATAGTGCGTCAGCTCGTGCCGCAGCACCAGACGCAGTTCGCTCAGGTTCAGATGGTTCTCCGGCAGCAGGATGCAGGGACGGAAAATGCCTGCGATCATGGGGCTGTCGACTGCCTGGCAAAGGTAGATGGGAATGGCGCGGTGCACGCCCATTTCATCGCGCAGCGCATCGTAGAGCGCCAGAATACGGCGGTCGCTTATCGGCTTTCGCCAGCGGCGCAGCATACGCAGATAGCGCGCGTGGTGGGCCAGACTGCCTAGCAGCATCAGCGCAGCGCCCGTCAGGTAAACCATGCACAGCACCGTGCTCCATTGCAGGGTACGGGCAGGCTGAATTGCGCTGGACGCAGACACCGTGCCGCCTGTATAGACAGGCACGAAGTCCGCGGCGGCAGGCTGCGAGACTGGGGTAACAGGCGTGTCCGTTTGCCGCGGGGCGAACACGGGCACCTCCACGGCGCGTGCCACAGGCGCGGGGGACAGGGTGACGGCCGGGCGCGGAGAGAATGGGCGGATGGGAATCAGCGCGCAGACCAGCACGGCCAGCCAGGCCAGGTACAGGCTGCGGGCGCTAACCCGGTTGCGCAGCATGGGCGTAAGCACCAATGCGCACAGTGTAACTGCCGATACTGTCAGCGCGAAGGCTAACAGGGTGGATAGCCAGGCGGTCATTTGCCCTCGCTCCTCTCTCTGGCCTTGCGCACAAAGTCGCTCAGCTCGTCCAGATCCTGATCGGACAGGCGGTCGCCCGCCAGCGCGGCGATCAGGCTGTGCACGCTTTTGTGATGGTAATGCTCCAGAAAATTCTCGGTTTCCATGCGCAGGTATTCGTCGCGGGAAATGAGGGGGTAGAAGGCGCGCTCGCGGCCGCTTCCCTTTTCCACGCGCAGAAAGCCGCGCTCGGTCAGGCGCGCCAGCAGCGTCACCACCGTTTGCACCTTCCAATTGCGGCTGCGGCCAATCAGATCCATCAGCAGGCCGGTCGTCACCGGGGGCTGCTGATCCCATATGGTTTGCATCAGGTCAAATTCACTGTCGGGCAGGCGCTGGGCTTTCATTGGTTAATTCCTCCATGCATGTAATAAGACACCGTGTCTTAATACAATACTACAGCATGTCTTACTAAATGTCAAGCGGTTTTTGAGTGTTGTTACAATTCATACGATAAATTCCCCGTAAATTGCCGCCTAAATTATGGTTGCCCTTGACAAAGGGGAGGGGGTGTATCTATAATATATTGTTGGTATAGTTGGTATTGCTATGCCACCTGACAGTGTTCGATACACACTATAAAGGAGGATCCCCAAATGTCTTTCAAGTACACGATCGACGGTAACGGAGCGGTCAGCCACATCGCGTATGCGTTCAGCGATGTCGCCGCGATCTACCCCATCACGCCGTCCTCCACGATGGCGGAATATGTGGACGAATGGTCTGCGCAGGGCCGCAAGAACCTGTTTGGCCAGACGGTTCACGTTGCCGAAATGCAGTCTGAAGCCGGCGCGGCCGGCGCCGTGCACGGCTCTCTGGCCGCGGGCGCGCTGACCACCACCTTCACCGCCTCCCAGGGCCTGCTGCTGATGATCCCCAACATGTACAAGATCTCCGGCGAGCTGCTGCCCGGCGTGTTCCATGTATCTGCCCGCGCCCTGGCCGCCCATGCCCTGTCCATCTTCGGCGATCATCAGGACGTCATGGCCTGCCGCCAGACCGGCTTTGCCATGCTGGCTTCTTCCTCCGTTCAGGAAGCGATGGATATGGCGCTGGTCGCCCATCTGTCCGCGCTGAAGGCCAGCGTGCCCTTCCTGCACTTCTTTGACGGCTTCCGTACCAGCCATGAAATCCAGAAGATCGACGCGATCGACTACGAAGACATCGCCAAGATCGTTCCCTGGGACAAGGTAAACGAGTTCCGCGCCCGCGCCCTGAACCCCGAACATCCCCATCAGGCCGGTACCGCCCAGAACCCCGATATCTACTTCCAGAACCGTGAGGCCGCCAACCGTCACTACCTGGCCACTCCCGAAATCGTTGAGGAGTGCATGAAGCAGGTAGAGTCCATCACCGGCCGCAAGTACAACCTGTTTGATTACGTGGGCGCGCCCGACGCTGAAGAAGTCGTCATCTGCATGGGCAGCGGCTGCGAAACCATCGACGAGGCCATCGAAGCTCTCAACGCGCAGGGCAAGAAGTACGGCTGCGTAAAGGTGCATCTGTTCCGCCCCTTCAGCGCCAAGCACTTCCTGGCCGCCATCCCCGCCACCTGCAAGAAGATCGCCGTGCTGGACCGCACCAAGGAGCCCGGCTCCCTGGGCGAACCGCTGTACCAGGATGTCTGCACCGTGCTGCGTGAAGCCGGCCGCGATGATATCAAGGTAATGGGCGGCCGCTATGGTCTGGGCAGCAAGGAATTCACCCCCACCATGGTGAAGGCCGTGTACGAGAACCTGGAAGGCGAAATGAAGAATCATTTCACCGTGGGTATCAACGACGACCTGACCGGCACCTCCCTGAAGCTGGGCGAGCAGTTCAACTCCGCCCCCGCTGGCACCGTGTCCTGCAAGTTCTATGGTCTGGGCTCTGACGGTACCGTCGGCGCCAACAAGAACTCCATCAAGATCATCGGCGACCACACCGATAAGTACGCGCAGGCCTATTTCGCCTACGACTCCAAGAAGTCCGGCGGCCTGACCGTCAGCCACCTGCGCTTTGGCGATACCCCCATCCGCAGCACCTACCAGATCGATGCGGCCGATTTCATCGCCTGCCACAACCAGGCTTATGTGACCGCCTACGACATGGTATCCTCCCTGCGTGACGGCGGCACCTTCCTGCTCAACTGCCAGTGGGACGAGAGCGAGCTGGATGCTCAGCTGCCCGCCACCATGAAGCAGCTGCTGGCTAAGAAGCACGCCAAGTTCTATATCATCAACGCCGTCAAGCTGGCCGCTCAGGTTGGCATGGGCAACCGCATCAACACCATCATGCAGGCCGCCTTCTTCAAGCTGGCCGATATCATCCCCTACGAAAAGGCCGATGAGTACATGAAGGCGTATGCCAAGAAGACCTACGGCAAGAAGGGCGACGCCGTCGTTCAGAAGAACTGGGATGCCATCGACATTGCCATCTCCGGCCTGAAGGAAGTCAAGGTTCCCGCCGAATGGGCCAACGCCACCACCGGCGCGCAGCCCGTTGTGGTTGAGTCCACCGAGTACTTCAAGAACATCGTAAAGCCCATCCTGAATCAGGAAGGCGATAAGCTGCCCGTGAGCGCCTTCACGCCCGACGGCATGGTTCCCACCGGCACCACCAAGTTTGAAAAGCGCGGCATCGCCGTCAAGGTTCCCGAATGGATTCCCGAGAACTGCGTACAGTGCGGCCAGTGCTCCCTGGTTTGCCCCCACGCCTGCATCCGTCCCATCCTGGTGAAGGAAGGCACCGAGGTGCCCGCGTCCTTCGTAACCAAGAAGGCCATCGGCAAGGAAGTGGCTGGCTACACCTACCGCATGCAGGTAAGCCCGCTGGATTGCACCGGCTGCGGCAACTGCGTGGAAGTGTGCCCCGCCAAGACCAAGGCCCTGGAAATGAAGCCCCTGTCCGCCGAATCCTCCGTGCAGGAAGCCAACTGGGAATTCGCCATGAAGCTGCCTGAGCCGGACATCGCCTTCAACAAGAACACTGTCAAGGGCAGCCAGTTCATGAAGCCCCTGTTCGAGTTCTCCGGCGCCTGCGCTGGCTGCGGCGAGACCCCCTATGTCAAGCTCGTTACCCAGCTGTTCGGCGATCGTATGATGGTTGCCAACGCCACGGGCTGCTCCTCCATCTACGGCGGCTCCGCCCCCACCTGCCCCTACACCGTCAACGATAAGGGCCATGGTCCTGCCTGGGCCAACAGCCTGTTCGAGGACAACGCTGAGTTCGGCTTCGGCATGAACCTGGCTGTCAACCAGCGCCGCGCCAAGCTGGCCGAAAACGTCGAAAAGCTGATCGCTATCGATTGGGTGACCGACGATATCAAGGCCGCCGGTAAGGAATGGCTGGAGAACATGCACAGCGCTGAGGGCAGCAAGGCTGCCGCGGCCAAGCTGATCGCCGCCTGCGAGGACGGCATCGACATGACCGGCGTTGTTTACAATGGCAAGGATCTGACTGGCACTGTGTGCGAGTGCGACGCCTGCAAGGCTGCCCGCGAAGTGCTGGCTGACAAGGACCTGCTGGTCAAGAAGTCCGTTTGGATCTTCGGCGGCGACGGCTGGGCCTATGATATCGGCTACGGCGGATTGGATCACGTTCTGGCGCAGAACCAGGATGTCAACGTGCTGGTACTGGATACCGAAGTGTACTCCAACACCGGCGGCCAGTCCAGCAAGTCCACGCCTACCGGCTCGGTTGCCAAGTTTGCTGCCGCCGGTAAGCGTACCAAGAAGAAGGATCTGGGCATGATGGCCATGAGCTACGGCTATGTGTACGTGGCTACCGTCGCCATGAGCGCCAATCCTGTGCAGCTGCTTAAGGCCATGAACGAAGCGGAAGCCTATCCGGGCCCCTCCCTGATCATCGCCTACGCGCCCTGCATCAACCACGGCATCAACATGTCCATGGCGCAGGCGGAAATCCGCAAGGCTGTGGAAGCCGGTTATTGGCCGCTGTATCGCTTCAACCCCGAGCTGGCCGAGCAGGGCAAGAACCCCCTGACCCTGGACAGCAAGGAGCCCACGGGCGATTATCAGGCCTTCATCCGCGGCGAGACCCGCTATGCCACGCTACTCAAGCAGTTCCCCGAGACGGCGGAGAAGCTCTTCGCCAAGAACGAAGAGGACGCCAAGGAGCGCCTGGAATCCTACAAGAAGATGGCTGCCGAGTAATCGCGCTGCGATCTGCAATAAACAATGCGCCGGAGAGCCGAAAGGCTCCCCGGCGTTTTTGTGCTGCCATGACGATAGGAATGCAAAAGAATGACAACAAAAAAGGAACTATCTTTTCAGATAGTTCCTTTGTGGCTAATCTGGCAGACTATGATACAGGGGACGATGCACCCTGCTGGGTGCAATAACGGGTGCATTTGCACCCCGACACTGGCAGGGCAATCGCAGGCCTGTCATTAGTCTAATCGACTTACAAATGAGTTACCATCATACCGCAGGTGAAAATCACTGAAATTATAGACCTTCCCGAGAAATTGTATCAAAATCTACCATAGTCTAATCAGAATGTGGAATGACTCAAGAAATGATACAATCCACGGCTTTCATTTAGCATTAGGGCTTTCGTTTTACATTGGGTGCAAATGAGCGCAGCCGGGTGCAAAACCAGTATGGTGGGTACAACGCCGGGCTTCCGTTTTGCTTAACCTAGCCATAAATGCCTGCAATAGCCATTTTTTCAGCAAAGAGTCCAAGGAATGAAGTTAAACCCAGCGCATGCTTTCCTGTTTCTTTTTCGCGTATGTACGTACTATCTGCGACTCCATCCTTAAAACTGATATATGGGGTCAAGCCGTTCAAAATGTCTTGAAGCTCTGGTGTAATAGCATTAAGTAGTTCACGATTCATCTTTATAAAGATATCTTCAAAACCGTTGATCAGTATGTCCAATTCGATACACTTACCACTCTTCGCCATTGTCTCCAATTCAGGAAGGAATATCTTCTGCATCCTATCTGGGTGGGCTAGCAATCTATCAGGTTCAATATAGATGCTCAGTTCGTTATTGATGATGTCCAATTGCATCTTTGTGACACCCATTTCACAGTGCGTCATGAATGTCCGCAAATTATACATCATGCGATACCTCGACTACTACAATAACCGCAGGATCAAGCTAAAACTGAAGGGCCTGACACCTGCTCAACACAGATATCAGACCCTTCAGGCCGCTTAATTCAAAAAATGTCTAACTTTTGGGGTTCACTTCACTGAAAGATCGGTGGCTGGTTGACTTTATCATTGAATGCCAGCAGAAATGCAAATGCACCCATGGTTGTCGGCGTGTGAAGCGATGGATAGCTCGTTTATGGGCAGGCAGGTTAACCTGAAAGCCATTCTCCAGATCATGCGAAAGCTGGATATCTCCACATAGACCCTCCGCGTTAGCCTTCAAACGGATAGGATTCGCCGATGCCCAACACCATCGCGTCGTATCCGCGCTTGACGTTTGCGTAATTTCGGTCTCGATCCAGCACAAGACCGCGGCCCACGCAGTCCACAATCACGCCACTGCCCAGCCGTTCAAGCTCCTGCTCCAATTCGAGCACCAGATCCGGTGCGCTGCCGTTCTCCGTGCTGCGTCCATCCAGAATCAGATGCAGGTAAACATGATGAACATCCCGCGCCATGGCTGCCAGCTTCTGTGCATAGACGATGGAACCGTGCGAGGACAGCTTCGTCAAATAGGCCAGCAGATGCAGCGCCTTTCCCTCGCGCTTCGTGCGTTCAATGGCCTGCAGAAACACCGGATTCTGTTCGAAAGATCCGTCACGCATGGCCTTCTCCAGCCGCTGGTCATCCTGTGGCACCATTCGGCCTGCACCCAAGTTGCTGTGGCCTGCTTCGGAATTGCCTGCTTTGCCCTCGCCAAGGCCAACCCACTTGCCTGAAGCATGCAGCAGGATATGCGGATACGAGGCGAACAGGTTCTTCCACGGCTCCGTCCGGCCGATGTGAATCGGATTGGTTTCATCCTCCGCGCCGATGCCCCAGCCATCCAGAATCACAAGCATCACGCGGCGTCCTGCTGTCTGCGGCGCATTCAGCATCAGGCTTTCAGCCGTCATTTCCTGAGGCTTGTCAATCCCCATCCATTCCAGCACCGCAGGCGCAACAGAGGAAAGGCTGCAACCTTCCTTAAATGCCGGCGCCTCGCCGCGGGGATCGATCAGCACAAACGGAACTGGATTGGACGTGTGTGCCACATCGGGCGTGCCCTTCGGCGTCGTCATCCGCTCCAGATTGCCATGGTCGGCCGTCACCATCACAACGTAGTCCTTCTGTACAGCCTCCCTCACCAGCTGGTCAAGAGATTGGCTGACGCACTCCGCTGCCCGGATCTTCGCAGGATTGCTCGCCGTGTGGCCGATGACATCACCGTTGGCAAAGTTGACCACGATGAAGTCGTGCTTCCCCAGCTCCTGCGTCACGCGCTGCGTCACTTGCGGCAGGCTCAGCTCCGGCACACGGTCAAACGCAATGCCACGCGGCGAGGGAATACATACATCCGTCTCGCCCGGGCAGGCCGCCGTGCTGCCGCCGTTGAAGAAGAAGGTCACATGCGCGTACTTCTCCGACTCGGCGCAGTGCAGCTGCGTCTTTCCTGCTGCACTGAGCGTCTGCGCCAGCGTTCCGTTCAGGCGTTCCGGGCCAAAGGCTACCGGCATGCCCGCAAACTTCTCATGATAGAGCGTAAAGAGCACAAAGTGCAGATCGCTGCGCTGAACCCTGTCTACCGCGCCGAACGCGCTGTCCGTGAACATTTCCGTCAGCTCGATCTCGCGCTCTCCGCGGCGGCAGCAGAAGATCACCGTGTCGCCGTCCCGGACCTTGCCTACCGGCTGTCCGGCTGCGTCCACCGCCACGAGCGGCTCCATGTGATAATCGTCCGCGCCGCGCTCATAAGCCTGTGCAATAGCCTGAGCCAGCGCCCGGCCGCCGCGATCCAAGGCTTCGTTCATTTCGTTTCCTCCTTCTTCGCAGGATCAGACCAACGTTCTGCGCTCGCGCTCCTCGTCGGCAGCATCCTTTTTCGCCGAATACCAGATCGGGTTGGCAAAACGCAGATAGCAGGGGTCGCCCGCGCGGAACATGTTGCGGTGCGGCGCCTGCACGCGCACCGTCTGATCGCCTATCGCGACGATGTACTCGGTAAAATCCGTCAGGAATACGCGCTTGACCACCGTGCCACGGAAGCCTTCCGACCGGTTGATATCGATGGTGTTCGGGCGGGTCGCCAGCAGCATTTCCCGCTCCGCACTGTCCGGTGCCTTCAGGCCCAGCGGCGTGCTGCGGTCGCCCTTGAGGTATACGCAGCCCTTGTCGATTTCCACGTTCGTGAAGTTCGACTGGCCCAAGAAGCTGTGGACAAACCGGTCGCTCGGATTGTTGTACAGCTCCGTCGGCGTGCCGATCTGCTTGATCACGCCCATGTCCATGACGAGCATGCGGTCAGAGAGCGCCATCGCCTCGGACTGATCATGCGTGACGAAGATGATCGTGAAGCCGAATTCCTTCTGCAGTTTCTTGATCTCGAAGCGCATGGTCTCGCGCAGCTTCGGGTCCAGGTTGGACAGCGGCTCGTCAAGCAGCATGACCTTCGGATTGGTGACAATGGCGCGGGCAAGCGCAATGCGCTGCTGCTGACCGCCGGACAGATCGGCGGGATACACTTTTTCCATGCCGTCCAGGCTGCAGTGCTTGAGCGCTGCGGCCACTCGCTCACGGATTCGCGCCGCGGGCACCTTCTTCACCTTCAGCGGGAAGGCGACATTCTCAAAGATGTTCATGTGCGGCCAGACAGCGAACGCCTGGAACACCATGCCCAGCCCGCGGTCCTCCGGCGGCACATACAGGTTCTTGGCGCGTACGGACACCGGACGACCCTCCAGATGGATTTCACCTTCCGAAAGATCCTCAAAGCCGGCAATCATGCGCAGCGTCGTCGTTTTGCCGCAGCCGGACGGGCCCAGGAACGAGAAGCACTCGCCCTCATGCACCGTCAGGTTGAAATTGTCCACAGCCGTCACCGTGCCCAGCGTTTTGGTCGTAAACCGCTTGGTCACATTTTTGAGCACAATCTGTTCCATGCGTTATACCCCCTTCCGATCGCGAGTGATGGCCTTGACCACGCCGTTGCAGACCATGATGATCACGATGGCCACCACGGAGAGCGCCGCGGCCTGCGTCATGTAGCCGTTGTCGCGCAGATTCTGAATCGCAACGCCCAGCGTGCGGCTGTTCGGGCCGTACAGCAGGACGGAGGTGGTCAACTCGCGCATCGCCGGCAGGAACACCATGAAGAAGCTGGAAATCATCGCCGGCTTAATCAGCGGCAGGGTGACATCCGACAGGGACTCCATGTGCGAAGCGCCGCATGCGCGGCTCGCTTCCTCCAGAGAGACGTGCACCTGCTGCAGCGAAGCCGAGCAGCTCTTGAGCGTATAGGAAAGGTAGCGCGCAATGTAGGCCACCAGGATGATCCAGATGCTGTTGTACAGCGTGATGCCGAACACCGCACCGGACCAGGCCAGGATGCAGCCGATGGCCATGACCGTGCCAGGCAGAGAATACGGCAGCACCGCCAGGGTCTCCAGGATACCGCTCCCCTTGGGCTTGACCTTGTAGATGACATAAGAGAGCATGACGCCCAGGAACAGGCAGATGAAACCCGAGCTGAAGCCCAGGAACAGAGAGTTCTTGATCGAGTCGGTCACGGATTTGTTGTTCACCAGGATCTTGGTGTAGTTGGCTAGCGTGAAATTCTCCGGGGAGAACGGCAGGCCGTACGCCCTGAGCAGGCTGACCAGCACGATGATGACCAGCGGAGCCAGAACGACCAGTGCCAGGAACACCAGGGAGAAGATCAGCAGCGGATACTTCGCGGCGCGCAGCTTGATGAGCGTTGGGCGCATCGACTTGCCCTTGATGATGTCATAGCGGCCCGCCTTGAGCAGCTTGCGCTGCACAAACAGCGCGATGGACACAACGATGACCAGCACGACCGACAGGGCCGTCGCCTCGCGGATGCCCTGGAAATCGCCGCCCGCGCGGTTGACCAGGTCGACAATCTTGGTGGGCAGCGTGAAGATGTTCTTGGAGCTGCCGACCATGCGCGGGATGCCGTAGTTGGACAGGGAGGTGATGAGCACCAGCAACGTGCCCGAGGAGATGGCCGGAATGGTCAGCGGCAGCGTGATCTTACGGATGACGTACCACTGCTTTGCGCCCGCGATGCGCGCAGACTCCTCCAGCGTGGGATCCATGCGTTCAAGCGCGGATACCACCTGCATATACACAAAGGGGAAGTAATACACCACCTCGATGACGATGATGCCGGCGATAGTGTTGATGTTGAACGGCGCATTCTTCAGGTTAAACACGCTCATCAGCATGCGGTTGACATAGCCGCCGCGGCCGGAGAACATCATGTCCCACGCCATAGCAGCCAAAAACGGCGGAATCATGAACGGAATGGAGAACAGCCAGCGCATAACGCCCTTGAGCGGGATGTCGCTGCGGCCGAGCAGCCAGGCAAAGAATACGCCGATGATCGTGGCAAAAATGGTGGAAATCACAGCAATGATCACCGTGTTCTTCATGGCTGCAAGGTTTTCCTCACGGAAAATCACGCGGCGAAACATCTCCAGGTCGATCTTGGTGCCGTCCCAGAAGGTGTTGTAGATAATCATGACGACCGGAAGAATGACGACCGTCGTCAGAATGACGAAGCACACAATGGTCATGATCTGATCCAGACCGAACTTTTTGCCGTCCATCCGGGCAAGATCAGAGTTTTTTCTGGAAAAACTCATTCTCATGGACGCGTCTCCCCCTCTTCTGCCTCATAGTATTTCTCGTTCAGGAACCGCAGGCCCACAGTCTCGCCTTCCTTATACTCCCTGCCGTCGAGCGAATCGAGCATGGAGCGCTGCACGCGTAGCTCGTGGCCGCCCACCTTTACGAAGTAGTTGTACAGCGTGCCCAGGAAAACCGCCTGCGTGACCACGCCCTTCACCGGACTTTCATCATCGAAGACGATATCCATCGGACGGATGCCCATCACGTTTCGCTTGCCCTGCAGGTAGCCCTTCGGCACGGCCTGCGCAAAGCAGCGGTCGGCCTGCACATCCCACAGATAATAGCGTCCCTTCTCCTCAAGCACCGGGATGAAGTTGCTCACGCCGATGAACTGGAACACAAAGCGGTCGGCCGGTCGTTCGATGATGTCCTCATCCGTACCGATCTGCGAGATCTCGCCGTCCCTGCGCATGATGACCACGCGGTCGCACAGCTGGAGCGCAGCCTCCTGATCGTGCGTGATGTAGATGATGGTGGTGTGAAGCTGACGCTGCAACTCGCGGATCTCATCGAGCATGCCCTCGCGCAGCTTGGCGTCGAGATTGGTGATCGGCTCGTCCATGACGATGATCTCGCTGGAGGATGTCAGGGCACGGGCAATGGCCACGCGCTGCTGCTGTCCGCCGGAGAGCTGCGCCGGCATGTGCTTTTCATAGCCCGTCATGCACACCTGCTCCAGCGCCTGGTGTACCTGAGCATCCATCCTGTCCTTGGGCACCTTCCTCTTCTTGAGCGGATAAGCGACGTTGTCATACACGGACAGGTGCGGCCACACCGCATAGTCCTGGAAGACGATGCCCAGCCCGCGCGTTTCCGGCGGACGATTCACACGCTTTTTGCGGCTGTACACCAGCGTTTCGCCGATATAGATGTCACCCTCGTCGGGCTTCAGAAAACCGCCGAGGCTGCGCACAAGCGTGGTCTTTCCGCATCCTGAGGGACCGACGATGCCCAGAATCTCGCCGTCGCGCACCTCCAAAGAGAAGTCGTTGACAACCGTGTGGTTTCCATAGCGGACGGTCACATGGTCAAAACGAATTCCTGCCAATTCTCTCCAGCTCCTTTCATCGCCCGGCGCATGCGCGCCTTGGCACAAAACGGCCGACATGCCTTCCGCAGAGAGCAGAAGAGAGCATGCCGGCCATGTCACATTGTATCGGTTTTCCGCTTCTTTTATCGTGCCGGCGGCCGATGCTGCAGCGGCACAGAGGCGGAGGCCGTCTGCTTACTTCTTAAAGATGCTGTCAAAGCGGTCAAGCAGCTCGGTGCTCGTCGCAGACAGATCATTGAAGTCGATCGTCATGCACTTCTGCGCGATGTCGGCGGAATCCAGCATGCCCTCCGGCAGTTCGACGCCGGAAACGACAGGCGTGGTGTAGAACTGGGTCAGGATCTTCTGGCCGCCATCCGGATCGAGGATGAAGTCATAGAGCAGCTTGGCCAGCTCCAGGTTCGGCGCGCCGGTCGGGATGCAGATCGGGGCCGCCATGGCAACCATGTCCGTGGTATCCTTATAGGCGATCGGGGAGCCGTTCGCCATCAGGTTACGGGTGGTGTAGTCAAGACCGAAGGCCACCTTGTAGGAGCCGGAGGCCACCTTGTTGTTGACCGCGCCGGTGGAAGACTCCAGCTCAGCGCCATTGGCCTTCAGATTCTCAAAGAACGTCCAGCCGTACTTCTCGTTGTTGACAAAGGCGTAAACCAGCGCGCGGGTAGAAGCGGAACCAGACGGATCGGACATGAGAATCTGATTATAGAAGTTGTCAGTGAGCAGGCCGTCATAATTATCCGGGATCTCATCCTCGGAGCACGCGATGGTGGAATAAGTCAGGCCGAAGACCAGCATGCGCGCGCCGGTGAAGTAGCCGTCGGCATCCTTGAATTGCGGAGCGATGCGGTCATCAAACCTGGAGACGTACTGCTCCAGCTGGCCGTTGTTCTTCAGGCCGATGGTGGTGGAGAAGTCCGCCGGCCAGAACACATCACACGCCACGGTTCCGGACTGGAACTCGGTGGCCAGCTTGGTCACGCACTTGCCAGAGGTCGCTGCATAGTAGTCCAGCTTCACATTGGGGTACTTCGCCTCGAAGGCATCCTTGATTGCCAGGACGACATCTTCGCCAGCCGAGGAATAGATCATCACGCTGCCGGAATAGGACGCCGGATCGGCTTCCGCTGCGGCAAAGGCTGTGCACAGAATCATGGCGCATACGAGCATCAGGGTCATCAGTTTCTTCATGGTTGAGTTCCTCTCTTTCTCTCTCACTGGGGTGCTTTGTGAATACTGTCGATCCAATCGGCTTCTAGTTTATTTATAGAGCATGATTTGTGCGGTGTAAACCGCGAAAATCAGACTTTTTTGCGGATATCCGATTTTCAAATGTTTGTTTTTCAGCATTTTTTCCGACAATTCGATTTCTGTAGTTCATTTTATGATATACTCTTATTGAGCACATCAAGGAGGATACCGCCATGTTTCAGTCTGCCGGCAACAGCTCCCAGCGAAGGCCCCACAAAGCCGAGGTTTCCCTTCTTCTCATCATTGCCCTGTGCCTGATCACCATACTGTGTCTGTTTGTTGGCCTGTACGTCAGTTACCAGCAGGCGCTTCTGCAGTCCATTAGCACGCTGAACCTGGACTTTGTCAGCCGGGTCAACAGTACGGCAGCCTCCGCCGAGAATGTCCTTCAGAACTTCGCTGCTCAGATGTATTACATGCGCAGTGTATCAAAGATGCGAACCTATCGTGAGCTGAGCAATTCCGACATGATTGAGGTCATCCGCATCCTCAACGATTTTACCGCCAGCAGCACCATTCTGGATTCCATTTATGTTTACAACGGGAAGCAGGACTACATCTATTCGACCATGTCCACCGGCGCCGTCAGCGACCGTGCAGACGCGTTCAAAGATCAGGAGGCCGTTCGCCTGATCCGGGAACGCAGCGAAGCGCAGCTTATGACCCCCCTCCCCCGCACAAGCACCATCTCCAGCAGCACGACCAACCGGGAGATGGTCTCCCTCATGTTCTTCTCCATCAATTCGGACGGCCAGCCTGCGGACAACGCCATGATGTTCAACATCAACTACGACTGGTTCACAGGGCTGTACTTTGGTGAAGAACCCAACGAAAACGCGTTTATCCTGGATCGGAACACGCTGCAGGTCGTTCTCTCCTCCGACAGAGCCGACAGCGCCCTGTCAAGCCAACTGATTGCCTACATGACCAGCGGCATTTCTCTTGATGACAGCAGCAATTTCATCTTTACGCCGGAAGGCTCACAGACCATGCTTTGCTTCTATGCGCAGATGCCCCGCAGTGGCTGGATTTATGTGCGCGCCGTTCCCTATGACAAATACCTTTCCAGCCTGTCCACCATGCAGAGCAACGTCTATCTGTATCTGTCCGCAGCCTGTCTGGTCGCCATGTTCGTCGCCATCTTCTTTCTGGTCCGCATCGTCTTCCCCTTCAGGAGTATCCGCCGCTCTCTCTCCTCCCTCGCGCCTAATGCCGCAGATACCGATGATCCCGTCGCGCAGCTCAACGAACTGATCCGGCAGTCCTCGGACTCCACGCACATCAACCAAGCCCTTCGCGCCATGCTGCGCGATGAAAAGCTGCGTGGCCTGGTTATGGGCTATGATCTGCCGGAAGACAGCCTTCGAGCGGATGAGTTCACCCTGATCCCGGATCGGCCGATCACGCCGCTTCTGGTGAGCAGCGTGCGCGTGGAGCAGATGCTCGACGCCGTGCGCCCGCTTTGCCCGCACAGCGAGGGCGTCACCATCCACAGCGAGCACACCGTTCTGCTCATCCAGCCGGATGACGCAGACATTCTTCCCCAGATTCTCAACAGGACGCTAGGCCGTTTCACCAACCGCCGCATCATAGTCGGCTTGCCCGTGGATAACTGGCATGAACTGCCCGCTGCGTATGCGCAGCTTCTGGAGTGTCATCAGCTGCGCTTTCTGTATCCCTCCAGTCCCGTCCGCATCCTGCAGGTCGTCCAGACTTTGGAGGATTTCTCCGTCGGCTGCGAGCCGATGATCGATCGCATTCTGGAGATGCTCAAAGCCGGCAACCGCGAAGGCGTCACTCTGGAATATGAGCAGTTTCTCAGCTCTCTGCCCGGCAAAACCTACAAGAGCGTCATCTTTGCCCTGACGCAGCTGGCACGCTCTGTGCTCAAGCTGTACGGCGAGCATTTCCCGGAGGCTGTGCCCACTTACAGAACGGCTCGCGCCCAGTTTGACGCGCTCCTCACATCGATGGACGACATCGCAGAGCTTTCTCCGTTCTTCACCGAGCGGTTCAGCGGCATCTGTGAGCAAATCCGCCGCGACCGACACAGCCGTCAGTCCCAGCTCATCGACGAGGTTCTCCAGCTCATTCATGACAAATTCCTCGATCCATCGCTTAATTCCCAGTATCTGGCAGATGCGGTTGGCATGTCTCCCGCCTACCTGTGCCGTGTTTTCCGCCAGACGCAGGGCATTTCCATCTCCGATTATATCAACCGCACCCGCATTGAGGAGGCCAAACGGCTGCTGATTGAAACGGACATCAAGGTCATGGAGCTGGGCGAACAGCTGGGCGTAGAAAACATGCAGTACTTCTTTGTTCTCTTCAAGCAGGCCACCGGCGTGACACCGCGGCAATACCGCATGCAGCATAAAAACCCGTGATCAAGGAGGACACATCTATGACCGAAGCAGCAACACTTCTCACCTTGGGCGGAAGCGGCGAAAATGGCCGCAACTGCTACCTGCTCTCGACAAAGGAAGGCTGTATCCTGCTGGATTGCGGCGTCAAGCGCACAGTCACGCCGGAGGCTGTCGGCGAATATCCGCTGCTGACGCCCGAACTCGCAGCGCGCATTCAGGCTGTCTTCCTCTCCCATGCCCATGAGGATCACTGCGCAGCGCTCCCGCTTCTTTACGCGCTGGGCTTCAGCGGCACCATCTATGGCAGCCGCGAAACCATCGACGGCGCTCCGCGGATGATCCGCAAATGGATGACCTTTGTGGAATCTCAGGGCGGCATTCTGCCCTACACGCAGGCGGAGATGGACCGCATCCGTTTTTCTGTGCTGGAGCCCGGCGAAAGCCGCATCGGCTCTCTGCGCATCCTGACCGGGCGCAGCGGCCACACCGCAGGCAGCCTGTGGATCTCGATCGGTTGGAAGCAGGAAGGCTGGCAGCTGTTCTACTCTGGGGACATGTGCCTGTGCTCGTCTTCCCTGGCCTGCGACATGCCGCCTGTCTGCGACCATGCCCTGCTGAACTGCGCCTACGCCGGACGGAATCTGCAGCAGGACGAGCAATACCGCCTGCTGCATCTGCGCGCGCATGAGACGCTTGCGCGCGGCGGCAAGCTGCTTTTACCCGTTCCGCCGACGGGACGCGGCTGCGACATGCTGCTCAGCCTGGCCTCCGCTTTCCCGGATGCCCCGATCTTCGCAGCTGAAAGCATTGTCCTCAACGCTCGGAGCCTGTTGAAAGACGTGCGCTGGCTGCGCGCTGGTCTGCCTGAGGAGACGCTTCTTGACCGTATACACCCGCTCAAGACACAGGAAGACTATTCCTCTGCGTGTTCAGGCGGCCCAGGTATTCTGCTCGTCACAGATGGCATGCTCACCACGCCCGAAGGGCTGTTGTGCCTGCATCTGCTGGGCGGATACGCAGGCCATCGCGTGATCCTGACCGGCCATGCAGCGCCCGGAACCGCCGCTGGAAACCTGCTCGACCCCGATCGCCGAGCAGAACAGCGTCTTGCCATCGAAGCTGAGATGCTGACCATCAAGGTACATCTAGACGACGCGGACGCACTCACTATCCAACATCGCCTTCAGTCCCAAAGCACCGTACTGTTCCACGCACCCGCCGCCCATTGCTTAGGCACCATCAAAGCCTTTACCCATGCCGGTGCGTCCTGCGCGTGCCTGATGCCTGGTGAACACACGGTGCTTGACGCTGCAGACTAATGCATTTTCAATCGGCACGTCTGCAGTGTATTTTTGTGAAGGAACGCCGAATGCCATTGATTGCAGATGTTGAGTTGCGCTCATTTCCTCCTTCGGGCGAAAACCAGGAAATCCAGCCATCTAAATGTACGCGTCTCCCTCCCCCCCGCAAGCTTGCCTTTGTTCAAAAACCATGCGGGAATGCTCCAAAGATCTAAGGAATGCTTACAAACGAAAAGTACTGCGGCAATGTGCTTGTGGTCAAGACCTACACTACTTTCTTTGCCATTCTCAATACCTCCTATGAATTCTGGAAGGTTGCTTTCCGCATGAGGTCTTTATAGAAAAACATGAAGCGTAGAGGGGTGCTTGCTAAGCAACTCACATGATCGCACCGCCGAGAAGGGACTGGTCGAAATCATACAGCATTTCGTTGATCTCGAAAATGTCGTACTTACCATGCTTGATGAAGAATTCAACGATGATGTCAAACTTGTCGCTGTGGCTCAATGCCAGACCAGCCTTCATCAGCAGTTCTTTTGTGTCAGCGAGTGACAGTTCGAGGGCAACTGCAAGAGCAAGAGCGGTAGTTTTCTTGGGTTTATAATTCACATTATTGACGATTTTGGAGAAGAGCTTCTTGTCGATGTTGGCTTTCTTATAGCAGTCCGCATTTTTCATACCTTTTTCCTTGATGATACGAAGTACCATTTCAGAGAAGCTCTCATCGATCATGTTGAGTGCATCTTCAATAGAGGAAGGATTCCATTCGTCCTCTTCAGCCGCCATCGGAGCCGCTGCACATTCCTTCATGCAGTAGTCAGCTTCAATTGAACGCATGACCGGCGGCATGCGACGGGCGTTTTCCCTGCGATAATCGAAGTGCTCTTCTACATAGTTATCATCGATGTACTGTTTGATATCAACAAACAGCTTACTGCCCACAGACAGGCTTTCCTTTGTGAAGGTGACAAGATAGACCATCAGATCATTGTCCGGAACATTGTGAAGCAGAAAATCGCTGATGGTATCCGTTGCTGTTTTTAGTGCCTGATCCTTTGGATAACCATGAGCGCCTGTACCGATCATCGGGAAAGCAACCTCTGGCAGCCATATCTGACCGCTAGTTCGAGAGCATTTCGGTAACATGAAATCAGCAACTGCTTTTCACCGAAGCTTCCGCCATTCCATACAGGGCTGACAGTATGAATGACATATTTGCATGGAAGCATATAGCCGTGTGTTATCTTCGCTTCGCCTACATCACAGCCATTGAGTTTATGGCATTCAGCAAGAAGCTGAGGACCAGCCGCTTTATGGATAGCACCATTTACTCCGCTGCCTGCACGAAGATACTTATTGCCTGTATTCACGATTGCGTCAACATGCATGCGAGTAATATCGTTTCTAACAATCTGGATAGGCATACTCGTACCTCCTGCCAATATAAACACGCCTTTGATTTATAAACTGAACACTATAAATTATAGCATTTGGGAGAGAATCTAGCAAGTGCTGGCAAAACTGGATGTAAGAGCAAAAGAGACGCTGTTCATCGCTGAACATAATCTCCTTTGAATATGTCAATCGGTCATCCTTCGATGTATACGTCCTCACATCCGCAGCTGATCAGCTGATCGCCGCAAGCCGGGCATCGTTCAGCATCGCAGCCCCAATGGTGCAGATGTCCGAAGAATGCATTGCAGTCATGGCATCTGGTCGTTTCATGCCGCCCTTCGTCGAAGTCCCCGGGAGCACCCACCTTGATACGGTCGTAAACCTTGCCATTTGCGTGGAGCTTCGGGATGGTGCATCCTTTGGCTTTCATCATGTCCTTGCCGCAAATCTTGCAAACTGCGCCCATCTGCGTACCTCCTTACTTCTCGAAAAGTTCTTCTCTGCTGCCATCTTCGTAGATGTAGTTGTGTCTGAGCCAACCATTATTCTGTACGGTGGTCAGGTGGAAGCGAGGATCACCCTCGTTCTTCTCATGCTCAATGATGACTGTCTCGCCTTCGTCATTCGTACCGCCGCAGGGCAGAAGTCAAGTTATATTCGTTACACCAACCGATGCAAGGAACTCTTTCAGTGGCATGAGCTCGCCGTACTCATCAATCACAACAAGTTCATCGGTTTCCTTGAAGCCAGCTTCAGCTGTTTCTTCCCGATGCCAGACTATCCGGGCGCTGGTGATGGTGCAAAGGCGCACCTCTGGGTCGTAGCTGATCTGCTCACACAGCTTGCTGCACATCGGCGCAACAGCATCCTCCAGATCATCAGTCAGCCGAAGATCATCCTTCAGTTCAGAGGGCAGTGATGCATCCAGATAGCTGAGGAGCGTTCTGCGGATGCGTTCGATGTAATTTGTGATCGCTTCAGCACGATCATGCTCTTGTTTACGGCAGATGTAGTATGTGGTGGACATGGGATCTCCTCGTTTCTTTTGTCGCCTGTAACGGCGTATGCTCATATACGCTCTGTTTGACACAGAAGTCAAGCCACTATTTGCTTTCGAGAACGGCGTAGTCGTTGAACATGATCTGCAGGCAGTCAATCTTCTTTTCAGTGTGGTAATGCCCACAGTACCACTTGCTGTACTCCAGCCGTTCCTCAATACTGCCCAGCCACTTCTCGGTGCTCTTATCTACATTGGACTGATCGATGCCCGGCAAGAAAACCTCCACCGGCTCATACTTCAGTGGCGTTGTATGTGAGAGCACAATGTCGATCTGCCAGTTCAGCAGATCCAGAACCTTCTCCACCCGGGTTTTGATCGCTGGAGACGGCTGTTCATCAGTCCACCAGCTTTGACCCTCAATGCGCCATGCCTTGTCAATGCTGTAGGCGCCGCCAATGGCAATGGCCTTTTTACCATTCAGATCGTACACCTCGCCATCCTTGGCAAACAGGATATTCGGACACCTTTTTTCCACATATACCTTGCCTCCGTGCCATTCATGCTCGCTGTAGTACGGCAGGCTTTCAGGCCGGCGTTCGTGGTTGCCGTGGATACACAGGAGCGTAATAGGCAGTTTCGCAAGGTACTCCTTGCGGAGTATATCAAGCGCACCGGCATGGAAGTTGATGCCAGCGTCACCTAGGATAATCAGAACGTCATCACGGCTGGTCTGCATCTTGTCACAAAAGACGCCGATGCGATCAAAGCGTCCGTGAGTATCACCAGTCAGGTATATCATTTCTTCCTCCGTCCAGCCCGAGGGCTTTTCGGGATACTGCAAATCCAGCAACTGCGTCCTCATCCTGAATGTCAATGCCCATTGCCAGCATCACTTGACTTCCGTTCATTCATCATCCGCCTATAAGCGCGATCTGTTCGGCGCATCGTTTGTGGAGGCAACAGCTTAACCTTCTGCCGTTCGGATACTTCGATCTGCCTGTTTAGCTCTGCTGCGGTCATAAGCCCTCTTGTTTGGTATCACCCGCGTAACGGGTACCACGCCATTCCATGAACCGCGCTGTTTGTCATGATGCTCTTTCTGAGCACGTTTGCTCTGTTTCTCCAGTGGGATGTACTTCATCGGACTTGCACCTCTTTTCCCGAAGCGTCTGTGCTCCGCCGTTCATTTTTGCAATAAAGGATGCGCAGAATTCCTCATACCCGGGGTATCCGCACAGAATCATCTTGTGATTCAGGTCTGACAGTGCGGAAAGGAACCGATTACGATCTCGCTTCCGGACTTTGCAAAAGATGACAACATATGGCTGATCCGGATGCTGGTATTCATTCCCGAAACGAACCGTCACCTGATGCCGGATGAAAAGCTGATCAGCATAGTATGCCGGTACGTCGATGAATGCGTAATGATCATACAGCAGGGAGAAGCGATTGAGCGCTAAATAGTTTTTCATTCAGACCTCCGCACAAAAACCGCTTGCCAGAAGGTGTTTGGAAGCATATAATATCCTTACACGACTTTGAGAAGGAGGCGAAAGCCATGTATCAGAAGCCTTTTCCGGTCATCGACATGATCGAAACCGGCAAGAACATCGTGCGTCTGCGCGAAGAGCGCGGCATGACTGTTCGGGATCTGCAAGCTTACTTCGGCTTCGAGGAACCCCAAGCCATCTACAAGTGGCAGCGAGGAAAGAGCCTGCCTACCGTTGACAACCTGTACGCTCTGGGCGCTTTGCTGGGAGTACCGATGGAGGAAATTCTGGTACCGGCGAACGCAAAATCGAAAATAATCATGCTTGAGCAGCAGGAAGAGCCCTGCTGCTCGAATCATTTTTGGCCCGGCTGCTTTGGACGCGGCAGGAATCGGAGAACACTTCAACCATTTTTGCTGATGCGCTGCGCTTGAGGCTTCTTCCTGAGAAGATTCCCGCAGCACACCCCATCAGCCGTATGCCCGAAGGCATATTCATTCATTACATGTAGCGGTAATTAGCCGCGATCATATGATGGAGATGTATGGTTGGACGATTGAATGCTCGTATTGGCAAGATGGCGGATAGGCTGTTTGACGTGTAGTGATGAGTGAGGTGTTTTCTGCCGAATGATCATAATGGAGCTCTGGCAGGAGCACTGTTTCATCAATACTTGGATTGTGCAGCTTTATAGTTCATCTGCACCTGAACCGATATCCATGCTGCGCCTATCCTGCCGCTTCCAAAGCAGCCGGGGACTCAGAGCAAAGCCTTAATCTTTGCCCTGAGCGTCCGCAAAAGCGTCGAAAATCTCAGAAAAGCTGTCGTTCACATCGAAAAGAGCTTCATAGGCTACTTCGGAGTTTACCATGCAGCGATCCAGCTCCGCAGAAATGAGATCCGCGCGCCGGTTCATTTCAGCAGCCAGATTCCTGACCACCTTCCGGTCGAAGTTGATCGTGGTGACGCGCTTTACATCGCAGCGGTAGGTCACCTGATTGCCTTCCTGGTTAAAGCGATATCCAGTACCGCCGCCGTTGATGACCACCTCAGCGTTTCGCACGTCCGTCATGTGCTTGAGCATCCGGGCGATCTCCTGACGCTTGGCATTGAGGCCGACTTCGCTGTCCATGTCGATGGGCAGCGCGTTCTTGGCAGCATGAATCGCCTTGCTCAGCGCCTCACGTTGTTCCATCAGGAACACCAGGAATCTGACGATATCCGTGATCCTGTCGGCAAATTCGGTGGGCGGCGTATCGACCACGGTTTCATTTTCCGCGCCGTCAAAGACCTTTTTGCGGAGATAGGTGTTTTCAACCCTGGTGATGTTGGCATCACGACTGAGAATGCCCTGAGCTTCTTCCATCAGGCTTCCCAGCTTATTCTGGAAACGGAATGCTTCTTTCAGATTCATTGCGTTCACTCCTTTGAATGTTCTTCATGGGTATATTTTAGCTTCCTGTGTGCTGATTGTCATTGAACCGCTGGTTTAGACCATGCGGGCATCATAGGCTTCAGCACGCTATTTTCTGTTATTCAGCAGAAGAGACAGACTATTCTCGTACAGATCCTTCTTGCCGGATCGGAACAATGCAACCAGATAGCCGATGCCTTTATACTTGTCGATTACAGGCTGTGCGATGGCTTTGTCCTCATCCTGACGCAGCCACACAACAACTTGTTTCTTTGTGTCATTGATTTCAACTGCCATATACTCTTGTACCCGCTTTCTGTTATAGCAGGATGTGATCAGACAATCCTGATATGGTGCCGCGCAGATGCTTTATCACCTCTCGAAGATGAGTATTCTCAATGACGAGCATTGCCATTGCTGTAGCAATGGTATCGCTGGCTTCGGAGGCATCTTCTTCAGCGGCTTCTTCAGCCGGCACATCGCTAGACGGCAGTGTTTCGACCTGCTGTTTCAGAATCGCATCCAGATCTTCAACGACCGGTTCTTCTGGCTCCGGAATACTGCCTTCGAGTTCACGGCACCAGCGGTATATCGTGCAATGGGATACTTTTAGTTCCTTACAGGCTTTTGTAATGCCTACCTGTTTCATGAGTTCTATGGCGCTGCGCCGGAACTCTTCCGTATACTTGCTCATAGTTTCCTTCCTGATCATCAGCCGTCACCGAACAGTTCGTCCAGCCAGCCGCTTAGTTCGATTTCGCCTTTATAATCCCGCAGATCCTCCAGCAGTTCTGCCTCAGAATCGAAACGCTTCTCAATCACATACATTCTGGTGAAGTGGAACGGATACCGGTATTCAAGAACATGCGGGTATCCCCATATCTGTTCACCCGGTGACTGCTTCATCGCTGCATCTTCATCCGCATCATATTGCAGGTTTGTCAGCCTTGCCCGAACGCAGCGATAGTATTTATCTTTTTCACCAACCCATAGATGAACGCTTTCCAGCTTATCCCACCACACGAAGTATGGAAAACCCCAGATGTTGGTATGTTCAAACAGGCCGGGTTTTCTGATTTCGTGCCGCGAACCACACAGCTTGACTGAGGCGAATATCATATCTTCCGGTTTGTGCTTTTCGTCTCGGTGGAGCGCACGCCTGAATTCAGCAATGTCCTCAAGAGCGCCGAAATACGGCTTCCAATGTGTGCAGAATCCCGGTTTTGCATAGTCAAGAAGCTCAACTTTGAATATGTCCCTTTTCGGAAGAAGAAGCGGCTGAGTAGCCATATCATCCAGCGTTTCATCAGCAATTTCGCTGATGCGCAGCTTGGCTGTTTCCTTGTCTGCTGGTTCAAGCGGTGTCTGAATGATCCGGCGCAGGAATATGGCAATAGCTTCTTCCATGTCATATCCGAGGCTACGAAGGATAGCCGCCGCGCTGTCCGGCAATCCCTCTTCTACAGGAACCTCAAGATATTCCGGTGCGCCTTCTGCCAGCTTTTTTATTGCTTCAAATGCCATCTGTTCACACTCCTTCCTCAGAATAAAACTCTTTCATGTCATCCAGACGCAGACAGCCCAGTCTGCCGTCCGATCCCCATGCGCAGCCACAGTCAATGCCGATCTTGTCCTTCCCATGCCATATAGACATTGGATAATCATAAGTATAGTGCTGCGTTGGTGTATGCCCGAAGATGACGATCTTGTCATCAAACATTGGCGCATTCCGCCCCAGCCGAGTCCATACCGCAAACTCCGTTTCATTAGCATACCGATCACTGGGTACAAAGAAGCAGGCCGGGGCGCCATGCACCAGCAGATAGTCAATGCCATCCACCGTAACTTCAATGTTGATCGGCAGGTTTCGGATATACGCCAGCATCTCGGAACGATATGCGTTCGTACAGTGCTTGAAATGATCATGCGTTACTTTGCCGCCGTTTGAATACCAGAGACGAAGCGCATGCATATCATCGGGATTTGAAAGAGCCTCCAGCATCATGTGTTCATGGTTGCCCATGAGTAGAGTGACGTTTTCTTGCTTCATCGTTTCCCGCAGAATACTCAGGCCACCCGGGAACCGATCAATCACATCTCCGAGGATATAAAGATGATCCGTTTTCTTCAGCTTGATCTGTTTCATCACGCTGCGGTAGCGGGCTGCGCATCCGTGGATGTCAGACATGACGTAGAGCATCAGTACCACCTCCGGAATCTCCTTCAGCCGAATGAGTGCCTTCGCGGAAGGCTCTGTTGTTTTCGATCATTTCATCCAGCGTCACCGGCTGGTACCAATTTACCTCAACGCAGGAATTGAGTATCCGTTCGGTCAGACCATACCTGACGCAGGGGTCCTGCTCACGATTGCCATGCAGATGACCAAACACCATATAGCCGCCTTTGCGGATATGCGGCCATGTAAGCAGCGGGTAATGGCATAGAACGACGTCTCTGTTCCTGTCGATCAGTTCCATCATGCTTACGTATGAACTCAGGAAGCGGGTCGCGCCTTCGCGCCAGATCCACGCTGCATCGTGATTGCCCAGAACGAGAATTTTATGACCTTTCAAGCGTGAAAGGTATTCTGACGGTTCCTTTTTCATACGGAACATCAGGTCACCAAGGATGAAAACCGTGTCTGTGTTTGTGACGCGTCGGTTCCAGTTTGCGATGATCGTTTCATCCATCTCATCGACACTGCTGAATGGCCGATTGCAAAGACGAATAATGGCTTTATGACCCAGATGCGGATCTCCGATATAGTAATTCATTGTGTCTCCTCATATTGCCTGAACGCCTTTTCGATTCGCTCAAATTCCTCGGGCGGATAGATTGTGGCATAGCGGCGCTTGTAGTCTTCCCAGCCGAACATCAGCAGATCGGGCTTACCCTCGGCTGTGATCAGAACAGGGCTGTACCCTGCATCAATCTTGTCAAGCACAGATTCCATGTCTTCACACAGCTGTTCCCGGGTGAAGCAGTACAGTTCGTCTGTGCCAAGCAATGTCATCAACTCTTCGCGCGTCATTTGTCATCGTCCTTATCGGTATCGTCGCAGATGCTTCTTTCTCTTTGGGTCATACCACTTCATTCCCGTACCTCCGCGTGCAATTTGTCTGAATAATGTCTGCCAGCAGCGAGCACAACCGACGCAGGGCATCGCTGTCCCAATCCCGCAGTACATGCGTGCGTTCTTCTTCTGACAGTTCAGAAAACCGCTTCGTTTCCCAGCTGCCGTCACGCTGAATGCGAAAATACGTTTCGTCGGGACGAATATCGGTTGCGGATTGAGGCTTCTCCAGAATTCCATCCGGGTCGAGGTTATCCGCATCGAAGGGCATATAAGTGAGCCGTATATCACTTGCCCGGTAATACGCTATACCCCGGGCTGCTTCATTGATCTCCGAAGCATCTTCTGTCAGTTCCGCAAAACCTAGGAGCACATTGCCGGAGCCGAGCGGAATCACCTCTCGCAGTACACCGTACCGGCATCGGCTATCCTCAAACAGGGATTCGTCAGAAAAGCATAGTTTCTGTTCATAGGGCGTGTACCCGTGCCTGTATATCCAGTATCGGTATATACGATTGGGGTTTGCACGCAGAAAGTCATCAAAACCTTTGTAGCAAGCAGGTGCAAAAAACGGGTCCGCCATTCTATTCGTCCTTTCCGTGCTTTTCGTCGTACCAGTCGCTTTTACGCTGTATCTCCCTGCGGATTTCGGTAACATCGTAACCGGAATACTTTTCCGCGGCGTCAGCAAAGTCTATAATGAGCAGACCGCTCACTATATGTTTATATCCCTCATACAGAGTTCGGCCGTGGTCGCCGCCGGCAGCACGAATTTGTTCATCATAGGAGATATAGAGGGAATCATCTTTATGCCGATGATTGAAGATATAGTTGGGTACATACAGCATGTGTTTGACACCTGCGGCAGAAATAAAGCCATGCCTCTTATACAGATAGCCGTATATAAAGTGCTCAGGAAGGTCAGAAGCGTATATCTTGGTTTTGTACCGTCCGTCTGCGAACAGATGCCCATCCGGGTCTCTTTCTATCCTCAGCGGATTATGGAGAATCCTGCTCTCCATGTACAGAGTTGATGCAATGCGCTTCCTGCGCTTTTTCTGTAACCTTTCAAGATCCAGCAGCTTATAGGATGCTTCTTCAGCTTCCACGCTCCATGTGCCGGTGCTGCCATCAGAGGCACAAGCGATTACCGGAGCGGTTCTATGCCTGATTGAAATAGCATTGCTGTACATAATGACCATCGGCTCTCCAACAATAACCGAAGGAATAAAGCAAACGAACCCCCTTAAGTCATCAAAAACTATCTTTTTTACAGGATCGGCACACGGGAACTTCCGCACTGCATCTATAATCCTCATGTTCATGGTGCGTCACCTCACGTTTCAAAGAATGTTTTCCGTCCTGTATGCGGACAGAATTTGTGCGTCAACTATAACATACGAAATTCCAAAAATCTCGATTTTGACGAAATCGTAGGCATAACTGCCAAAATCATAAGAATAACCTCCCCGCAATAGAGGCTTCAACCAGCGGTAAAGAACAATACCGCTGGTTAATTCCAATTGCGGAGAGGTTTGCTTATACTGTTGTCAGCGGCGCCTGAACAGATGCTTTGTGTCCCGGAGAACATGCTTAAGCGAAATGGCGCTCTCAATGATCACGCGCTTCTCATAATCGGAGCAGTCTTCCAGAATCGCAGCCAATTCCGAGCCGGCAGCGGCTGTGCTCTGCTCCAGATATTCTGCAAGCAAAACATCCATCGTCACCTTCAGAGCATTTGCTACATCGATCAGCGTTTCCAAACTTGGACCCTTCTGACCGTTCTCCACCAGAGATATATAGGTCGGTGACTTATCAACCATTTCAGCCAGCGTCATTTGAGAGAGCTGCTGTTGCTTGCGAAGCAGACGGATACGTTTGCCAATGGTTTGGTAATTGAGATACATGGGATACCCCTCCTTAAAATTTTTACATCTCAATTATCAAGCCTAGCTTATATTAACGTCTGCTCTTTATATAAATTTTGTTGGCTAAACGGTAGAATAGTAGCTGGATATAGTCTACAGACTATATTTTAGTCTCCGGAAGAGGTGTTGAGAGGATGACTGACGAAATGCTGCAGCATGAGTACGAGCAGATTGGTCTTAGAATTCGCAATGCTCGTATTGAACGCAAAATGAGCCAGGCAGATCTTGCTGCGAAAACGAATATTTCACTCCCGCACATCAGTTCAATCGAGCTCGGAAAAACGAAGATGCTGCTCAGCACCTTCACCCGTGTGATCGAAGCCCTGCAGGTCTCTGCGGATTCAATCCTCAGAGCCAACGTTCCGACCGTCACCAGTATGTATGCCAGCGAAATTGCAGAACTGATTGAGGACTGCACGCCTGCTGAATTGGAGTCGCTGAAATCGATCATTAAAAACATCAAAGCAACAATGAGAAATAATCAGAATAATCAGTGATCACAGAAGTGGATCGTCAGGATTCACTTCTTTTTTTGTAAAATCGCATATTTTGATTAACCAGTGGTAAACAGCTTTACCGCTGGTTTGTTCCATTTATGCCCATGTACTTTTATAGTATTCGTATACCATTTCAGCGGCGGAGGTAAGTATGCAGGAATACAAAGAACATGAGCCGGATACGGAGCTGATGATGCCGGCAAACCAAACATCCATGTGGGACGCCAGTCGATACGGCGAAACTGCCCAGCAGATAAGTCCCTTTGCCAGAGATCCTTTCGAAGAAGCACGGCGCCGCACGCTGGCAAGGCATAAGCTCTGGCTGGAAACTCTGCAGCACGAGTATCCCGGCCCCTATGCTCATTATCGGATTGGCGTGTACATTCGCTTTTTCAATCAGACCAAGTACGATAACTATCTGCTGTACCATAAGCAGGAGTTCGTGGACACCATTGCGCTTTGTCCGAATTGGACACTGGTAGATTTCTATGTGGATGAGGGGCAGTCCGCACCGTGCATGGAAAACGCCAAAGAATGGTCACGTCTCCTTCAGGACTGTTTGGACGGCAAGATCGACCTGATCATCACGCAGAAGGTCAGCAATGTAACCCGCAACCCTGCGGAAATCACACTCGTTTCCCGGCTCCTCGCAACGCAGGAAAAACCTGTCGGCATCTATTTTGTCAATGAGGATATTTTCACCTTGGCCTCCTACTATCAGGAAGATATGCGTGAAAGAAGATTCTTCCCGTCACCTGACTGGCAGATTCTCCCGGATGATCCCGAAGAAGAGCGGAGGTGCCTGCTTGAATAAGCATCGCAGCAATGCTGAACAGAAAGAACGCATTCGCCAGCGTGTCCGTGTTCAGATTGACGAAGAAAATTACGCCTATTTTCCCGAGCGCAAAGAGCCGGATTACTACGACAATGATGTGAATCAGCGCATAGGTGTTTATGTCAGAGTTTCCACGGATGATCCGCGCCAGACAACTTCGTATGAGCTTCAGAAGAAGTATTACGAGGACTTCGTCGTGCGGCACCCCAAATGGACACTGGTCGACATATACGCTGACGAGGGCATCAGCGGTACCTCCACCAAGCACAGGGATCAATTCAACCGCATGATCACCGAATGCAAGGCGGGCAAGATTGATCTCATCATCACCAAGAGCGTATCCCGTTTTGCCCGCAACGTGGTGGACTTTCTGGGCATGGTTCGAATGCTGTCTGAGCACAATCCGCCTATTGGCGTGTTCTTTGAAGCCGAGAACATCTTCTCTCTCAATGAAACCTCGAACATGGCGCTGTCTTTTCAGGCAACGATGGCAGAGGAAGAATCCCGGAATAAAAGCCGCAGCATGGAGACATCCCTGCGCATGCGCTTGGATCACGGTCTGCCGCTGACTCCCAAGCTGCTCGGCTTCACGCATAACAGTGAAGGAAAACTCGTGCCAAACCCTGATACGATGCATATACCGAAGCTGATGTTCTACATGTACCTCTATGGCTTCTCAACACAGCAGATCGCAGATGCACTGACTGCACTTGAAAAAAAGACCTATCTGGGCAACGTGAAATGGACGGCATCAGGTGTTGCCGCTTCCATGCGAAATGAACGCTATTGCGGCGATGTTTATACCCGCAAGCGGTTCACGAAGGATGTTCTGTCTCACAAAACCGCCAAGAACCGCGGCGAACGACCGATCAGCCACTATTACGATGAGCATGAAGGGATCATTTCCCGTGATGACTTTATTGCCGTTCAGCACATGCTCAAAAACTCTAAATACGGCAACAAATCCATGCTGCCTGAACTGCGGGTTATACCGGAAGGACTCCTGAAAGGATTTGTGATCATCAATCCTCGCTGGAGCGGCTTTCGGGAACAGGAGTATATTCGTGCTTCAGCCAGCGCCTATTCGCCCGGAGAGCATCAGGAGCACCAAAGTAAATCACTGCAATTTGAAGTGGAAGCCGGCGACTTTGATATGCGGGGATTTGAGGTGGCTCATACGGATCTGTTTGACGTTCAGCAAACTCCGCATGCCACTTTCTATGATGACACAATCAAATTCGGCACTGAATGCATTCGCCGCATGAATTCTGAATTTCATGTTGAACTGCTGATCCACCCAACCCAGAGAAAGCTGGCGGTCAGAGCAGCAAATAAGCAGAACAGAAATGCGGTCATCTGGGCAAAAATGGCAAATGGCCGCAAAACAGTGCGGCCGATAGCGTGTGCAGCCTACTTCAAAACCATCTATTCGCTGTTCGGCTGGAACCCAGAACATAAATACCGAATGTACAGCACGCTGATTTCCAATGGCGATGAAGAGGTATTTATTTTCAATGCAGATGAGGCGGCCGCATACATTCAAACCGATAAATTCCCGGCACAGGATGCCGCCGAAGCGTTTGTTGAGCCGGTTACCAAAACGGCTGCCCATGTAAGGGGCATTCCGGCCTGTTACACGGATTCATTCGGCAACGATTTCTATGTAGAACAGACCTATTCCGCATTGGCAAACCAAACCCGGGAACAGTGGCAGATTCGAGTGGAAGGCCAGCTGTGCAACACCGGCATGCAGCTGAACGTGACGGATTACGACACGCTGCGAACGTTTATCATGCAGGAATTAGGCGATTGGCGCCCGCAGGAGGATGAACAGTATGAACAATGATTTCTGGAACAAAGGGATGCCCGGCTATACTCCGGCCTCTTTGGGCAGCGCAGAAGATACGCCCAGCGACAGCGAAGAAATGCTGGCGGTTGTACCTGTGACCGATGAGCAGATCGAAGAAGATGATTCTTTCAGTCTGGACAAATTTCAGGTCGTTCGCCGTGAATTCTTCTCGCACATCAGCGAACCGTCCATTACTTTCAACAACTACAAGATCGGCTTGAATTCCGCATGCATCAAGCGGCTTCCGCAGATCGAATACATTCAGTTTTTAGTCAATCGGCAGACCAAGAAGCTGGCCATCCGCCCTTGCCTTGAATCGGATCTTCATTCCTTCCAATGGTGCACGACCAGCGGAGGCAGGCGCAAACCGCGTCAGGTAACCGGCAAGATCTTCTTTATGAAGCTGTTCGATATGATGGGATGGAATCCCAATTACCGCTACAAGATTCTGGGCAAGCTCATCCGAGCCAATGGAGAGTATCTCTTCGTGTTCGATCTGAATTCGACCGAAGTGTATCAGCGCATTGTCAAAGAGGGCGCCAAGCCCAAGATGAGCAGGACCCCCGTATTCCCTGCAGAATGGCAGGATCAGTTTGGCGTTCCGTATGAAGAACACCGCAAGTCTCTCCAGATCAACATTTTCGACAACTATGCTGTTTTTGGCATCAAGGATCAGGAAGCTGAACAGCCTGCGCTTCCGCAGCCCCCTGCGCAGGAACCGCAGCTTCCCAGCGATACATGATCAGGAGGTACAGAGTCATGGCAGAACAGGTAAACGCTCCAAGTGTCATCAGCATGGTGCTTGATATGAAACGCAACAGAATCCGTATCCATAAGCCAACGATTCACATGCTTGGGAACCCGACACTCATCCAGCTGCTGTTTGATCCCGAAGACATGGTCGTCGCTATTGTCTGCCCTGATGCGGAGGTATCCGGCGGACAGGAGGTTCGCATCAACCCACGCGGCCTCAAAAGCAGAAATTGCTTTGAGTTCTGCAGCAGCATGTTTCTCAGAAAGCTTCGCGCCGTTCACGGTCATCTGGACGCATGCAGTTCCTACCGGCTGACCGGACAGATATATCTGGAGCTTCGTGCTGTACGATTTCCCATGAGCACCATTCAGAAGATCGAATGCGATGAAGGAGTACACGGCAATGGATAAACCTGCTTCCCCGGAATTGACCATTGACCGCGAGTTCCGCGACCTGATCCGTCCGCTGATGAAGGACGAATACAGATACCTTGAATCGGCGCTTCTCTCAGAAGGATGCCGTGAACCAATCACCGTATGGAAAGGCGTAATTGTCGATGGCCATAACCGATATGAAATCTGTACTCGCTTAGGCATACCCTTCAGCACGAGAGAGCGGCATTTCGATAACCGGGAAGAAGCCATTATCTGGATCTGCGCCAATCAGCTGGGCAGAAGGAACATTTCTGACGAAACGCGCAGGTATCTGATTGGGAAAAAGTACGAAGCGGAAAAGGTTATTGCATCCAAACGGAATTACAATGGCTGGAATCAATACCGCAAGAGAGAGGAAGCCACCGATTTGCCCTATGAGGTAATCGATCCGGATGCACAGCAGGAAAAGATACGGACCTCTCAGCGCATTGGGGAGGAATATCATCTGGCGCACGGCACGGTTGAAAAGTATGGTACTTACAGCAAAGCCATTGATGCCATCGCCAAGAAAGACCCGACTATGCTGCCGCGCATTCTTTCCGGACGATACAAGATATCGCATGACAATGTGGTTGCTCTTTCCCGGATGCCTCCGCAAGAAGTCAGGAAATTCGGCAAGCAGATGAAAGCCATGAAGAAGTGCAGCCCTTACGTTCCGTATGGAGTAGCGCGTTCTCAGCTTGGACAGGTGGTTCCCGAACTGCCTGTAAAGATCAAACCCGAAATCAAGAATATACCTGACTTTGACCCGGATGCAGAGATTACAGGTCTGACGCTTACCATACCGTCATGGGCAAGTTCCATCAGCCGCATGCGCAGCAACACGGACATGAGCACTGTTTCCCTCAAAGCTCGTATGAATCTCGAACATGCACTGTTCAACCTGCAAGCTACAATCGAAGAGTTGCTTCGAGCCATTAAGGAGTAATACATGTATACTGATCTCAATGAGTTTGTGCCTGACGTGATCTTTGAAAAGATCCCAATCAAGAATCTGCTTTCGAGTCAGGATTACCAAAGGAACCTGTCCGAATCGCAGATTCTGAAGATAGCCAGGGAGTTTGACCTTCATCAGATAAACCCGGTTAAGGTCAGCCGCCGTAATGGTATGAACTATGTATTCGATGGGCAGCACACCATAGAGGCAGTTGCACTGAAGTCCGGATCACGAGAAACACCTGTATGGTGCATGATCTATGATCATTTGAGTTACGAATACGAAGCACACATTTTTGCAGAACAGCAGAAGCATCACCGACCGGTTGCACCGTATGACACCTTCAATGCGCACCTTGAATCCGGCAGTGAAAAACACCTGATGATCCGTGATCTTGTGTATTCTTATAATCTGGAACTTGGGTCTACTCAGAAACGCAACGGAACAATCTGTGCCATTGCTGCGCTGGAAAGTATTTTTGACAAGTACGGATATCATGTGCTGGACAAGGCGCTTCGCATTCTTGTAAGCACATGGGAAGGCGAAATGTATTCCCTCTCCGGAAACACCCTGAATGCAGTCGCTCGTCTGATCGCAGCGTATGGAGATGCGCTGAACGAGGAAACGTTCAAGGAACGACTGGGGCTTATTCCGATGAAGACCATCATTCGCACTGCACGCGAACGGCGTCCGGGATCGCTCGGCTATGCGGAGGCGATGCTTGTGTTTTACAACAAGAAATGCCGATACCGGCTATCGATGCGCAAGCTGTATGGTACAGTCAGTGACGAGGAAGATTTGGAAGATGACGATGATTCAGAGAATGAGGAATGAAAAGTGGTTTCGCCCAAAATGTGGGCACAACCTCAGAAAACGAAAAAAGGCGGCACTCAGGGAGATAACTCCGAGAGTGCCGCCTTTGGTTTTGGGTTAGATAATTTCGCTGTATTTGCCGGAAACCCAGCCGATCTGCGCGTTGATGACAATGGCATGCCAGCCGTTTTCGGCGGTCGCAATCCATTCATAGGTCGCGCCGTTTTTAACCGAAGTAATGCGGCCGTACTTGGTGTCATTGCCTACACGGATATTGACGGAGCCGCTGCCGCATACAATGCGCACCTGCTTGACAGAGGGCTGTTCCGTTTCGGGCGTCTCGATCTCAGGTTCAGCATTAGATTTGCCTTCATCATCATCGGCGATGGCATCCATCAGCGCAGCATGCGTTTCACTGCCATAGATGCCGTCCTGCTTGATGCCGATCTTCCGCTGGAATGCCTTGAGGGCAGTCTCCGTTTCAGAGCCAAATTCGCCGTCATCGCCGTACTTGGGCAGGCTGTATTCCAGCTGCAGAAGGAACTCCTGCAGGGTCTTCACATCGGTGCCCTTGCTGCCGTTTTTCAGCGTGCGGGTGCCAAGCGTGTACTCAGTTGCAGCGGTGTCTGGCTTTGCATAGGAACCGCCTGTAAAGGTGGCGTCACCATAATCCACGAAGGGAAGCTGGAACCAATGCGTCCATTTGCGGGAGGATACCTTGGTTTTCACGCAGCCGTAGCTGAAACCACGCTCCTCGACAGCATAGCCGTCACCGACATACACGCCGACATGGCCGTCAGATCGCAGCGCAACGCCCGGGATCTCCGGCAGGGTATCAATCGTACCCCAAGCACAGCCCTTGCTCGTGGCATAGGTGAACATGCCGTTGGCAGATTTGTCGGGGCAGCTATTGCCGCCGTACTTGCTGGAGAAGGTTTTGTCGGTGCCGATAGATTCGGCAACGCCGGAGCCGCCGCTCGTCCAGTTGTATCCCTTGATGAGACCAACGCAGTCGGCACAGACCTTCTTCTTGGCAATATCATCCTTATAGCGGGAAGTACGGCTGTCCTTGTAATGGGTCGGATACTGCTTTGCCTTGCGGCTGCGCAGGGATTCGGAGCACTTGTAGACTACCGTGCTGTACCAATAGGGCTGGCCCAGCATGGACAGACAGAAAGCGATGAAGTGTTCACTGGTATAATCAGTCCATCGGAAGTCAGTTTCTGAATGCTATCAAAGATTGGTTTCTTTACTTTCTCGGCTTCAAAATCCTCCCACTGCATCCATTTAGTATTTTTGTAGTCTTCAATGTAGAAAGCCCAAAACATCTGCAATGTTGTTTCGGTTAACGACCCCAACAATACCCAGGCGTTTAGTCTAGAAGCATTTTGAGCATCGGGTACACCAATCCACAGATCATAGAAATAGATTTTACTTCATTTCAGATAATTGAATACCGACCATCATGTTTCTTTGAAAGAATCCATAAACTATTAAGCCAGGTAAAATATATAAAGAAGCTCCAGCGAATTCTATACCATTACTATGCCGGGCCATCTGGTTAAAAACGATGGACAGAGGATGTAAGTCACTTCTGTTCGGGAGGAGTACCAGCGGTTGCTCTACCATATTCCAGCAGTCTGTAAAAGACAGCGCTATGACAGAGATCAGAATGGATTTTGACATGGGTATCGCTATATGGAAAAAACACCGAACTGTCCCCGCGCCATCAAGCTGCGCCGCTTCAAACAGCTCATTAGGGATTCTGATCATATGTTGCCTGAGAAGAAAGATGTAGAAGGGTGATGCGATGGACGGGAGAATCATTGCCCACACGGTATCCATCAGCTTCATTTTGCGCAGTACGAGCACCATGGGCACCATGGTTACCTGAAAAGGCAAGAGGAGCAGCATAATTACGGAAAGAGACAGCAGATCCTTTCCCGGAAAACGGAAGCGTGCTAGCGCATAGGCAAAGGCCGGAATGACAGCTGATTGACAGACTAAAATGACAACAGTATAAAAGATGGAATTTCGGTAGTATTGCAAGACGCCTGCTTCTTCGGTCAATACACAGCGATATTGATCCAAGGAAAGCATTCGCAAGTCAAGCTTTGTATCCATAAAGGTTTCATCGTAATGATTTCCTGTTTCCATGATGTACTTGATATTCGCCGGTGAATAGAAAGAAAAGAAAAAAGTCATGAGAATAGGAAACACCATCAGCGCTGTCATCATTAGCAGAGCCAGCGCGGTAAAAAAGCGTCTTGCATTCATAGCGTTCTCCTTATTGCGCACTTTGGGTAGCATAACGTTGCAGCAAGAAAAGAATGGCGAATAGTGTAAATACGATTGCTGCAAAGCTATTGTTTTCTAGTAGTCCTGAAAGATATTTAGTATCAAGTGCATCATTATTTTTTGATATCCATAAGCTGACTTGGAGTCATTCTTTTTGAACAATCAGATACTCTCTTGCATATTTTGCATTCTGAAATTGTTGGATAGATATACTGAGATCTACGCTTTCCTCATAGTTCTTCATGCTTGCTTCGTCCTTAAAACATAGAAACGAGATATATCTTGGCTTGTCATTGGATTGGTCGTCAAGTATTATCCTTTTTACATTTTCTTCTTCATTAAATCCGGCAAGTATAGCATTAAATACTCGCAACAAGCATGGCAACTCCAACTTTACGCCGAACAAATCCGCGCAATGTACTGCTTTGAACTCTAAAAACAAAGGTTGTCCGATTGATTTAAGAATATCCTTTTTACTTGTTAAATCCCAAGGACCATCCAGTGAATCTATCGTCTTAACATCTCTGACTGGTGTGGTCTGTATAAGAGTCTGATATAATTGCTCAACTGTGCACATTTCGTCGAACTCAATATCCCTATGTGGCGGGCTAAAAGATACGTTTAAATAATTTTCTATGCACAGGACTTTTCCCCAAAATTCTATAGTGGACTGATCAAACTTATGAATATTATCCTCCATTATCTTTGATTCAATTGGACTTCCTTCCATAAGGCCTTTTCCATCAAGAAAAGAATTATAGATGGAAGGGGCTTCTACCATATCTCGAACTGTAAATGCATAAGCCAAATTAAGGGAAATATTCATTGTCATGCGATGTTTTCTTTCATCAATATAATAATTAGTATATAAAACATTCTCTTTTCCTGAGTCAAAAGCAGCAACGCTGATGCTTTCGTTGGGTACTCTTCTAATTTGCAAAGTGCGTTCGTATTTTCCATTACCAATAGTCAGAGGAAACGGTTCGGGGAACTTACGCGGGAATATATAAAAAGAACCAGAAACGAATTTAACTGGAACATATGGATGATACTGCAGTTTTTCAACAGGGAATTCTTCTCCATTAAGCAATATATAACCATCTCGCTTCAGACTCAAGTGTATCCATTGCTGCGCATTATATGAATAGTCCAGCACATCTTGAACCGTATAGTTTTCACCTAAGATCTGGCGCTGTTGTGCGGTTGGCTCGTATAAGAAACCACCAATTATTATCGGTTTCTTTTCAGCGGATATAATCCTACAGCTTCCATCCTCTGCAGCAACATATTGCAGTCCTGTAGGTAAATGTTCACTTAAAGTTTGTACCAATGCCTCCGGAACTTTCATCTGTGTTTGTGGTTTTCTATTAAATACCTTATCAAAGTCTACAAACATTAGAAATCCCCCTTTGCCGTATCCCAAGTCAATACTTTCGAAATCAGTTCATACTTTTCTGACTTATCCAGTGTTAATTCTTCAATTGTGCTTATGAGCTTTGAAAAATCTTCTTTAGTTTTTACGATGATGTATTTTACTTCATTATATTTAAACTTGAGAGCTATTTCAGGTACTTTTTCTATAGAATCACTTACATACGTCATTATGCCTGCATTGAATATTTGCTCATCATAATATACAGGTGGGAAATCTGTACCCTCAAGTTCGGGGATATATCTCCATTCGCATTCGTCAGTAAAACATTTTTCTTCCATTTTCTCAGTAACACGATTTTTAAATGATCCAGAATACGGTTTATAGTACATTAACTGGTGGAGAATATAACTTTTCATCTGTTGTTCTAAGGAAGATTGCGTTTGAGAATCGACTTTCAACGCAGTACTAAAAACCTGAGAAAAATCACGGCATAATTCCGAATCTGGATTGATATACTGTACTGCCTGTATCTTATTACGCATACCCCATTCTTTGGAAAATGCTATTCCATAATACCCGTACCATGATAAATGCGTTTCAAGTCGATGTATATTGATATCACAAAAGCATTTCATAGGATAGGCCATCCTTTTGAATCCATCAATCCCAATATACGAAAGATCTTCTTCGCAATATCTAGGAAAAATCATAGCAGTCTTAATAATCGGTAGTAAATAATCTATCTGACTCATAAATGTAAATAATGTGTCTGCCTGCATTTCTGATGGAACATGCGTCTTTGCATATTCTATCGTTTGCGGCCTGACGTCTAACTTGAGTTCATTCATCTTTTCATTCAAAGCAAAGCCCCTCATTTCCTTTTGCACTTACTATGAGAATTATAGCATTTGATGAGCTCTATCACAAGGCATATCGATAGTAATATTCTATGCGAGCATGGCTATTCAACCAACGAAGTAGTATATTTGCTTGCTTTATAAGCAGGTAATCTTTCAATGATTGACTAAAAAACGGACTATTTTAATACGTTGGACGATAAACAAAGTGGTGTGGACGATACCCCGTTATCGTCCAAAGTAGGGTGCATTCCACGATAATTCTCTGATTTCGATCCCGAAAAGTGGTTATGTGTGGGCTGAAAAGAGCCGGAGAACAGAAACCACCATCTGACAAAATGACGCCGAGCAGTCCGCTTCTTGCGCTTATATCCCATATTGGGTAGTTATAGTCTATATTTTGACAGCTTATCAGCCTATAAATGCAAAAAGAAATCCCCATGCTTTGTATCAAAACATGAGGATTTAGTTGTGGGATGACTCAAAAAATGATCCAATTCCCGGCTATCGTTTTGCAATAGCCCTTTCGTTTTACATTGGGTGCATTTGGGTGCAGAAATCGGTTCTTGGGTGCAAATCAGGCTCGTTGGGTGCAGCGTAACCGCTTAATAATCCCGCCCCGTAATGACTTCCACAAATCGTGCAACAGTATCCATATCATTTGAGAAACTGAAAACCAGAAAGGCAAGTAAACACCATTGAAATTCAGAATAACAATAACAGAAGTTTCGCCTTGAACCACTGGCTTTTCCACTACTTGTATGGTACAGTAATGGTGTTCACGACACAGGCTGAGGAGGTGAATGAATGAACGCCATCAGACGAAAAACCATGGTGAAATTCTGTCTCGCAATGGGCCTGTTCATCCTCGCCGGTGTCTTTCGGCAGCTCGATCAAGACATCCCCCCGCTGGCGGCGGCCGCCTGTTTCATGCTGACCAACCTGATCTACATCGGCTTGGCCATGGCGTGGGGCTTTTCGATATCCAACCGGATTCTGCACAAAAATGTCCGGCAGTATCTGCTGCTGGGCTGCGCGATGGCCGTTATGTGGATGTTCCTGCGCACGGTCAAGTATCGCTTTTTTGAAGACAACCATGTGACCCGTTATTTGTGGTATCTGTACTATGTGCCTCAGATCCTCGCGCCGCTTTTCAGCCTGTTTGCGGCGCTGGAGGTCGGACGGCGGGAGGGCGACGCGATTTCTCCAAAGTGGTATCTGCTGCTCATCCCGGCCACGCTGCTGATCGGCGGTGTTCTGACCAACGATCTGCATCAGACTGTGTTTCGGGCCACCCCGGGCGTCGCGACGCTGGAGGACGACTATACCCACGGCTGGCTGTACTACATCGTCATGGCATGGACGATCGTCCTGCTTTTGACCGCGGGCGGCGTGGTCTATCGCAAATGCCGAGTCTTTGAAAGCAGGAGATACGCCTGGGTGCCGCTGGGCATATTCTTGGGCGGATTTGCGCTGTGCGCGCTGAGCTTTGCTGAAATCTATACTTTTCACAAAATGCCGGAATGCTTCTGCCTGACGTTCGCGGCGCTCTGGGAAAGCTGCCTGCAGGTAGGGCTTCTGCCCACCAACCGGCAATACCGCTATTTCATCTCCGAATCCACCATCGCCGCGCAGATCGTGGACGGGCATGGGCATCCCGTCTATCGCGCCAAGAACGCACCCGCGCTTTCGCCAGATCAGTTGGCAGATGCAAGGCGCGGCGCGATTCTACTGACCAGCGACGCGCGGCTTCAAAGCGCGCCGATACAGGACGGGCGCGTGTACTGGGTGGAGGATATATCCCAAATCAACCGCATCCGGGCGCAGCTCGCGGAAATCAACGCTCAGTTGTCCGAAGAAAACGAACTGATTCAGGCGGAAAACGCGCTGAAGCGCCAGCGCGCACAGATCGAAGAAAAGAACCATCTGATGGACGCGATGCTCGGCCTTGTTCAGCCGCAGCTTCAGCAGATCAACCGACTGCTGGAAAACGGAGGCGTGAAAAACCTGAAAAGCGTCTGCCTGCTCGGCGCATACGTCAAGCGCCGGGTCAATCTGGCGCTGATCTGCGATCAGAAAGCGGTCGTCCCCGTGGACGAGCTGGCGCACTGCATCAGGGAGTCGCTGACTTATCTTACGCTGTACGGTGCTGTCTGCGCACTGCATCAGGAAGGAAAGGGCAGCGTGGACAGCCGCGAAGCGCAGACTGCCTACGACTTTTTCGAGGATTGTCTGGAGGCCGCGTTGCCCTCGCTCAGCGCGCTGATGGTGCACGTGGAATGCGGCGACCGCTTCTCCATTCGCCTGATGATGGAGGACGCGGCAGGGCTCCCGAAGGCGGACAAATACAGGGCTCTGGGGAAGCTGACCATCGACGATGCAGACGGCGCGCTGTGTGCGACGCTCTCTCCTGACTGGGGAGGTGTGCGTGCATGAATACGCTTCACGCCGGTTTGATGTGCACGGTGCTGCTGACGGGAACGATTGCCAGTCTGTTTGGCTGCATGAGCGCCGTGCGCCGCCACCGCCGCTTTGCGTTCGCAGCTTGTCTGGCAATCACTTCGCTGGATTTTGCAGTGCTGGCAGTATTGCTTTCCCGTCTGCCGGGAAGCGAGACCCTTGCCCCGGTTCCATGGACGGCAGCCGCATTGTCCCTGACGGCGCTCAGCCTTTTTGCGTCCTTCACGCTGTGGCATAAAAGCAGGCGGCAGATCTCGCCGGTTTCCATCAAGGAAAGCTGCGACCATCTGCCCAGCGCGCTATGCTTTGCATATGAAAACGGCCAGCCTTGCCTGAAAAACCTGAAAATGGATGAGCTGAGCCATCTGCTCACGGGCGAAGCGCTGCTCAACGCGAACGTTTTCTGGGAAACGATTGAGTCGCAGCCCATCGTCACGCTGCCGGACGGCCAGACGTGGAGCTTTGCGCGGGTGCGCATGACCATGGCTGGACGAACTGTTTATCAGATCACGGGCACAAACATCACCGAGGAAGCGCGGCTCCAGCGGGAACTGGAAAAGGACAATCTTCGCCTGAAAGACATGAACAGGCGGCTTCGGCAATATGGGCAGGACGTGCAGGAGGCGATGCGGGAAAAGGAGATCCTGCACGCCAAAACCCGCGTGCATGATGAGATTGGCCATGCGCTGCTGCAAACCCGGCAGTTCCTGGCCGGCACGCAAGGCGACGCTGCGCGCGTCTGCGCCGCCTGGCGGCAGAATACGCAGCTTTTGCTGGCAAAATATGCCGATGAACAGCGCACGGACGCTTTTGAGCAGCTTGCCCATGCCGCGCAGGCCATCGGCGTGACCATTGCGCGCAGCGGCGCATTTCCTCAGGAGGGGACGGAGAGTGCGCAGCTGGTGGAAGCCGCCGCCCATGAATGTTTGACGAATCTGGTGCGCCACGCGGGCGGCACGCGGCTGGAAATCATCAGCGAGAAGACCGCATCCGGCTGGCGCGTTCGTTATCTCAACGACGGCGCTGTGCCTTCCGGCCCCATCGTCGAGGGCAGCGGCCTGACCGCGCTGCGCGCTCGGACGGAGGCGGCAGGCGGCGCGATGGAGATTGTTCACGCCCCGCGCTTTGAGCTGACGCTGACATTGCCCGAGGAAAGGCAGGAAATTCCATGAAATACAAAGTCATGATCGTCGAGGATCAGACCATGCCCCGCGAGCTGTTCGAGCTGCGGATTCAGGCGTCGGAGCACTTCGAGGTGGCGCTGTCCATCGACAACGCTGCGCTGGCGGATGTGTATTGCCTGCGTTTCCCGGTGGATTTGATCCTGATGGACGTGGTGACCCGAAATGGCGAAAGCGGCCTGGACGCAGCGGAGCGGATCAAGCGCGCCTTCCCGCAGATCAAGATCATCATCGTGACCTCCATGCCGGAGTGTTCCTACCTGAGCCGCGCACGGGAAATCGGCGTGGAGAGCTTCTGGTACAAGGAAGAGCAGCGCGAAAGCCTGCTGGATGTGATGGAGCGCACGATGGCGGGCGAATCCGTCTATCCGGACGCAACGCCGGAGC
>OLPR01000191.1_pt1 | contig 60486 bp, 58 predicted proteins | sample 1672761 | NCBI WGS metagenome assembly OLPR01 (sample SAMEA3136721, study PRJEB25190) | human gut metagenome | biome: human gut; feature: human-associated habitat; material: faeces | place: Austria | collected 2013 | reverse complement strand
GACCCGCTCCGGTCTCGGTGGTCACGCCGCGCAGACCCTGCTTCTTCGCGTAGTACGCCTGCGCGATCGCGGAATTGAGCTTGTGCGAGCCGGAGGTGTTGTTTCCCTCGAATTTGTAGTATATCTTCGCCGGAGTTCCGAGCGCCTTTTCAAGACAGTACGCACGGACGAGCGGCGACGGACGGTACATTTTGTAGAACGTGAATATTTCCTCGGGAATATCGATATACGGCGTTGTGTCGTCAAGCTCCTGCTCGGCAAGCTCGCGGCAGAATACCGCGGAAAGCTCATCGACCGTGACGGGCTGCATAGTTGCGGGATTGAGAAGCGGCGCGGGCTTGTTCTTCATATCCGCACGGACATTGTACCATTTCTTCGGAAGCTCATCCTCGGAGAGATAGGTCTTGTACGGAATTTCGTTGTTTTTCATTTGGTTTTCCCCTTTCTTTTTTCCGGAACGGGAAAACAAAAAATCCCCCGTCCCTGCAATTCTGCCGGGACAGGAGAAAACTCCTGCGGTGCCACCCTGCTTGACGCTTGTGCGTCCGCTCTGCGCATACTTCATATGCCGGTCTTTGTTAACGGAGGACTGCTCCGTCTCGCATACTTGATTCTGCTCGCCCTCGAAAGCCCATTCAAACCCGTCCGCCATACCGCGTCGCACCAAGCCGCGGCTCTCTGTGATGACCGAGCGTGCTTTACTCACTCTTTCTCATCGGTTTTACCGAAACTATACCACACTCCGCACGCTTTGTCAATAGCTTTTCAAAAATTTTTCCGCACATTTTTCGGCGCAAAACCCTTCTTTCGTCTTTTTACGATATTGACAATCCGCCGAATTTGGTATAGAATAATAACGGAGCCGGAAAGACGGCAAAACCGAAAGGACGGATAAGTCATGGCAGAAGAATTCTACGATGCGGAAATATATACCCTCACCGATGAGGAGGGTGTCGAAGCCGATTACAAGCAGATCGGCGTTGCCGAGGTAGGGGAGAACGTATATTACGCTCTCGTTCCTCTCGACGAAAAGGGCGAGGAAGCGGGAGATGAATATATAATCCTGCGCGCCGAGACGGACGAAAACGGAGACACCTATCTTGCAACGATAGAGGACGACGAGGAGTTCGACAGCGTAGCCGATCTCTTTGACGACGAATTTGCCTCGATCGACTACGACGAGGAAGCCGAAGAGGACGCGGACGGCGAATAAAATTCCCGTTTTTGAGAAAACTGAAAACAGAGCTTCCTGCTTTGTTCGTGATAAAGCGAGTATTAAACCCACGATAGATTTATGGAGTCCGGACTTCGTCCGGCGGGATGCAGACCTCCCTTGACTTCTCTCTTTCGACAGATTTTAAGGACGTTGGGAGCGCAAAACCGGAGAGAGGACACCAACCTTGCGAAAGCAGGGTTTCTTATCCTTGCTTTACACGGCACGGTGGGGCTCTTTTTTTACCTTCCGGGATTCGGAATCTGCCGGAAGCGGTAAACCGAATATGAAAAGCGGCTCGAAAAATCTCCGGACCGCTTTTTTCGGTGAAGGGGAGCTTTCGCCCGACGAAGGGGAGGCGCACAGCGGCTGAGGAGAGGAGCGGTGAGGCGGTAATGCGGCGATACGCGGGATACGGAATGCGGGACGTGCGAGATACGCAAAAGCTGCGGAAATCCGCGGATTTCGTCCGTGCGACGTAAACCGGGTGGTATTCCCGTGCAGCGAAAAACCGTGAAGCGCGACGAGAGCGCGCAGAAGATTCATCCGCGCCCGACGCGCGATTCCGTCAGCAGACGCGCATCCGTCGGCGCGGCGAGGGTACGCGGCACGCGGATATTTTACGTTCGGTGTACGTCCGCGCGCATGACGCGCGGGATAACTGCAAAATTCGCCCCGAAATCTGCCCCGATACGCGCCGCGCCTGGACAGGTGTTTTCGAAAAGCTTTACCCCAATTCCGTTGTTAAAACAACGTAATTCGTTTTCGGATTTTGAAAATACACCTCTTTTCGCGTGCCGTCGGCGCAGTACGGAAAATTCGCCCGTGTCCCCGATGCGCCCGATTTCGGCAGCGAAGGCGCGTTCTCGGCGCGGCACGGGCACGCGGGTAATTTACGTTCGGGGCACGTCCGCGCGCGGGATAACCGCGAAATTCCCCCGAAATCTGCCCCGATATGCGCGCTGCGCAGGTGCTTTTGAAATGCCCCACCCCAATTCCGTTGGAAAAACAACGTAATTCGTTTTCGGATTTTGAAAATACCACGCTTTTCGCGCACCGTCGGCGCAATGCGGAAGATTCATCCACGCCCGACGCACGATTTCGTCAGCGGAGGCGCATCCGTCGGCGCGGCGAGGGTACGCGGATAATTTACGTTCGGGGCACATCCGCGCGCGGGATAACCGCGGAATCCGTCCCGAAATCTGCCCAAATATACGCACTGCGCGAAATTTTTTTGAAAATTTCAAAAAAATTTCGTTTTCGGTGCAACGAAAAGGCAAAAAATATCGTCTATATAATATACGGGATAATCACGGGGAATATTTGCACCCCGAAAGGCGCCGCGGGGGCGCGCCTCTCTGCGTCCGCGCAAAACTTCACCGTGAATCCGAATCGGCGTGCGCGACGATAAACGCGGCGTGTGCGAAATCCGTCGGAAAAGCTCCCGATGTTTACATTTCGTCGCAAATTTTTACGCCGAATGCGGCCCCGGACCGAACTGCTTCATCTGAATCGGGAATTTACTCTATTCGTGCCTTTCCTTATTGCAAAATCAGGCAATCTATGTTATGATATAATATAATTGTATCTTCGGTAAAAATGCGCCGCGACATGCGCTGACGACAACGCGAAAAAGCCTTTTATCCGTTTCAGAGAACGGTTCCTTCTCCCCGGCACTCCCTAAATTGTGCGGATTGTTTCCGCCTCTTTAAAAAATCCGAAAAAACACACTGCCGTTTTTCGATACTGCTGTTTTTGCCGCCGATCGGCGGCAGAATGGAGATTATTATGAAAAAACTTCTTTCCGCACTGACCGCCGTCGTTATCGCACTCTCATTCTGCTCATGCGGGATACTTCGTCCCCTCGGACAGAGCGATACCGATACCGCCGCGCCCGATGCGGCTCAAACCTCCGCCGTGCCCGACAGCGCGCAGGGTACCGGAGAAAGCGGCGGCAGCTCAACCGACACAAAAGAAATCGAAGCCGAGAAAAAGCGTCTTTCCTTCGTCGGCTGCGGAGACAATATAGTCTACTACGGAAACGTGCGCGAGGCGGCTGCGGTCGCGCAGCCCGGCGGACGGCAGTACAATTTTGCGCCGACGTATTCGCAGATCGCGCCGATCGTTTCCGCCGCGGACATATCGTTTATAAATCAGGAAACGCTCATGGCGGGCGAGGGCTGGGATTTCAGCTACTATCCCACCTTCAACGGTCCGCAGGACATGGGCTACGATCTCGTCGATCTCGGCTACGACGTTGTTTCGATCGCAAACAATCATATGCTCGACAAGGGCGGTGCGGGACTCGAGGCGACCATAAAATTCTGGAAATCGATGAACGTACTCATGATCGGCGGATATGAGAGCGAAGATGATTACAAAGACGTGCGCATTCTCGAGAAGGACGGTGTGAAGATCGCGTTCCTATCCTACACATACGGCACAAACGGAATAACCCTCGGCTCGGGATACAATGTCGTTATCCCGTATCTCGACGAAGCAACCGTAAAATCGCAGATCGAGAACGCGCGCACGCAGGCGGATTTCGTTTTCGTCTCCGCTCATTGGGGTATCGAGGATCATTTCACCCCGAGCGACGAGCAGAAGAAATACGCCCGGATAATGGCTGACGCGGGCGCGGACGTGATCCTCGGACATCATCCGCACGTCATCCAGCCCGTCGAATGGATAAGCGCCGAGGACGGACGCAAAACGCTCTGCGTTTATTCCCTCGGCAACTTCATGGCGGAGCAGGCATATGACTACAACATGATCGGCGGCATGATATCGTTCGACATCGTCACGAAGGGAGACACCCGCTCTATTGAAAATCCCGTTTTCATTCCCACGGTATACTACTTTGACACAAGCTTCTACGGAAACTGCATATACCTTCTCGAAAACTTCACCGCCGCTCAGGCAGCCTCCCACGGCATCGCCGCCTACGGGCATTACACGAATCTCGAAACTCTCCGCAAATATGTGACGGACACGGTCTCTCCGGAATTTCTGCCGGAGTCATTCAAATAAAGGACAAAGGAATTTCCGATGAACGATTTTTACAGCATACCCGTCGTGATCCCCTCCTACAATCCCGACGAAAAGCTCGCGCAGACGGTGCTCGGGCTGAAGAACGCGGGATTTAGGGACATAATCGTGATCGACGACGGATCATCGGCTGAAACAAAAAAGAATTTCCCCGAGCCGGGAGACGGCGTGACGGTGCTTCGCCACGAGGTCAACCGCGGCAAGGGCGCAGGGCTAAAGACGGCTTTCCGCTACATTCTCGAAAACCGCCCCGATGCCGCGGGATGCGTCACGGCGGACGGCGACGGGCAGCACCGCACGGAGGATATCGCCGCCTGCGCTAAAGCGATGCTTTCCGAAAAGGACCGTGTGATCCTCGGCGCGCGCGACTTCTCTCTTCCGCACGTTCCCGAGCGGAGCAAAAAGGGCAACCGCATCACCTCGCGCGTGTTCCGTCTTCTGTTCGGAATGAAGATCACCGACACGCAGACGGGACTTCGCGCGATCCCGAGAAAATATCTCGCGCCGTTCATCCGCGTATCGGGCGACAGATACGAATACGAAACGAACATGCTTCTCTCGATGAAGCGCGATTCGATCCCCTTCTCCGAGGTGAAGATCGACACCGTATACATCGACGACAATCAGACGTCGCATTTCCGCCCCGTGCGCGATTCGATAAGGATCTACGGGCTTATCCTCTCCTTCGTTCTCTCGTCCGTCATCTCGTTCCTCATTGACACCGGACTGTTTACGCTGTTTAATATTTTCCTGTTTTCGTGGAATGAATATTCATACGCGATCTCTCTCGTCTGCGCGAGAGTCATCTCGTCATCCGCAAATTATCTGATAAACAGACGTGTGGTATTTCAAAACGGAGAAAAAAGCTCCGTCGTGCGGTATTATATTCTTGCCGCCGTGCTGCTTACGGTGTCCGCCTCAGTCGGACAGTTATTCTCACAGTTTCTCTCTCTCCCGAAGCCAGTCGAAACCGTCATCAAGATCGCAGTCGATCTTGTGATGTTCATCGTAAGCTTCCGCATGCAGCACACATGGGTTTTCAAAAACAAAAGTGAGGTCTCCGAAAAATGATCGATAACGAAAAAAATAAAGATTCCTTTGAATACGGTTCTCTTTCCTTCAAAGGAGATGTGCCGCATTTTGACGGCGACGATGATGACGCGATTGACATCGTGAAAAAGAAGCGCCGCGCTCCGTCGGCGGTCTCGAAAAAAACGGGACGTACCGCGTCGGGGGACAGACGCACACCGACCGCTTCTCACTCCTCCTCCTCCGGCGGACGTGAAAGGGTCGAGCCTACCGCGGAATTCAATCTTGAAGATATAACGGCAATGTACGCGCGCCGCTCGGCAGATCGCGCGGACGAACGGGAATTCTACACCGAAGCCGGACGGATGCAGGAGGAAAAGAATCGCAGCGGCAGACAGCGTCCGGTCGGAAGCTCCGCTTCGCGAGGCGCCTCCTCCGCACAGAGCCGCACCGCACACTCCGATGCTTCACGCTCATCCTCCGCTCAGAATGCCGCACGGCGTCGCGGCGTATCAGATGTTGACTCCGCAGGCGATTCAGGCTCGGGCGGCGCAGGACGGGCGGCGGGCAGTTCTTCCGTGTCGGGAAGCGCAGGACGACCGTCTTCGCGTGCAGCCGAATCAAGCCGCCGGAACGGAAATGTCCGCTCATCCGCGCCCCGCACCCCATCGTCCGGATCGCACGCGGGGGCTTCGGCAAACGGACGGACCGTACCCGCGGGCGACCGCCGCCCCTACTACGGCAATGCGCGCAGCGAGGGCGCGCGCTCATCCTCCGTATACACCTCCGGCAGACAAAACAGATCGAACCGCGGCGCAAAGCGCCGCATGACCGTCGGATGCGTAATACGGCGTATTCTGCTTGTACTTCTCACCGCGATACTGTTCACCGTCGGCTCGCTGCTCGCCGTCTGCAATACTCTTGCGAACGGACCGAGCAAAACCGCGCGCGACAAGGCGGTCATGTCCGCGCTTCAGGCGAGCGCGACCAAGTGGATGCCGGGGCTGTTTCTCTCATCCGATACCGTTGAGGAGATAAAGAAAAACAGTCAGGTCGTCGTTACCGACGTCAAGCCGATCACCGATATCCCGTCGGGCGACGGAGACGGCGACACCCCGACCGCCGATAAATGGGCAAACGCAATCGACGGCATGATCTACGAAAACGTGAACGGAACAACCTTCAAGGGATACGTTCTTCTCATAAAGGATCCGGCTCGCGTGACCGTCGGAGTATCAAGCAACGATTTCGCACACGCGACCGCGGGAATGCGCATTTTCGAGCTTGCCGACAAATACAATGCGGTCGCCGCAATCAATGCGGGAGAATTCCGCGACGACGGCGGCGTCGGGACAGGATACGCTCCGATGGGGCTTACCTATTCCGAAGGCAATTGCGTCTGGAACGACGGGCTTTCGCGCACGTTCATGGGATTCGACAAAAACAACCGGCTTTACGTTGCCGAGGGCACGACCTACGCGCAGGCGGAAGAGCTCGGTATGCGTGACGCGGTCTCATTCCAAACCGGAAACGTCCTTATAACGAACGACGGCACGAACGTGACCTACTACTACGCCGATTCGAACACCGGCGTTGCGCAGCGCACGGCGATCGGTCAGTGCGCCGACGGCACGGTGATCTTTCTCGTGACGGACGGACGCACCGCAAGCTCGATGGGCGCGACGCGCAACGAGATCATCGACACGCTGATCAGCTACGGAGCGGTAACCGCGGGAATGCTCGACGGCGGATCGTCCTCGATGCTCTACTACCGCGACTACTTTACGAAATACAACATTGACCAGAGCCAGCTCGACGAATATCAGAAAATGGGACTTGTCAACAAGTACAAGGCGTTCACCAACCCGCGCCGCATACCGACGTACTTCATAGTCAAGCCGTAAGGAAAGGATACAGATTCAAATGGCAAAGCGCACCCTTCCGTTATTCTACAAAATCTTTTTCTCCGTGCTCATGCTCGCAGTCTGTGCCGTCGGCGTAGGTCTGTGGATGCTCAACGGCGTGCTCGAGGAGTACGAAAGCGTACAGCCGAAGAACGTCGCCGACGAGATTTTCGCAAAGTATTACGCCTCGCACGACTTTGACACGCTTGCGGCGAAATGCGCGACAGAAAATCCGTTTGCAAGTGCGGCGGATGTCGCATCCTACATGCATGAGAAGTACGACGGCGCCGAGATGACCTGCACCTCCGGCGCCGCGCAGGGCGAGGCTCCGACCTACATCGTCAAGGTGAACGACTACAAGATATCCTCATTTACTCTCAAGGAAAGCGCCGAGAGATCGAAGCACGGCTGGGTCAAATATGAGGAGGGCGACTTTGTCCTTTATTACGACACCGCCGAGGTGACGGTCACGGCACCCGAAACGTACAAGGTGTTTGTGAATTCCGTTGAGCTGGGCGAAGCTCAGGTCACGCAGAAGGACATCCCCGGCGAGGGCGACGAGCTTCTGCCGCAAGGCGTCGAGGGAGTAAAATACACGCAATACACCGTAAAGGGACTGATAAAAACCCCGGAGATCATCTCCGAAAGTCCCGACGGGCTTGCGTCCGAAGTAAAATACGTCGAATCGGAGAAAATGTACAGGGTCTCTCCCCTCTTTGACGATGCTCTCATGGCGGAGCACAAGGACTACGTTCTCAAAGCCGCCGAGGAATACTCGAAGTACATGGAGAACGACTCATGGTGGGGCGGCATCTCGCAGTACTTCGATCCGTCGAGCGAAATCTACGAAAGCGCGCGCACCTCGCTCACGATGTTCGTTATCGACCACAACGGATACCGCTTCGACGATGTGTTCGTCGGCGAATTCTACGGCTACAGCGACGACGTATTCTCATGCCGCGTATCCTTCACCCATGTGCTCACCGCAGGCGCGCAGGAATACAAGGACTATTTCGATTCAACGATATTCTTCCGCCGCGTGGACGGCACGTTCAAGATCTGCGGAATGATAAACAACGCATAAAGGATAAGGAAATGCTTGCTGCAATAACCGGCGCCGATCTGGCGATACTCGATTTCATATACGACAATCTGCACTGTGCGTTCCTCGACGCGGTGATGCCGGTCATCACCGCGCTGGGCAACGGCGGAATTCTGTTCATTGCGATAGCCGTCGTGATGCTCTTCTTCAAGCGCACGCGCAAAACCGGACTCATGATCGGATGCGCGCTGATCCTCGGGCTGCTCGTCTGCAATCTGACGCTGAAGCCGCTCGTCGCGCGAGAAAGGCCGTTCACGCACCGCGCGGTGGAATTGCTCATCTCCCGGCCGAAGGATTTCTCGTTCCCGTCCGGGCACACGATCGCTTCGTTTGAGTTTGCGACGGTTCTCTTCCTCCGTGAGCGCAAGGCGGGAATAATCGCGCTCGTCGCCGCGGTACTTATCTCATTCTCGCGCATGTACTTATACCTGCACTTCCCCTCCGATGTGTTCACGTCGGTCGTACTCGGAATCCTCTTCGGAATTCTCGGCGTCGTTATCGTAAACGCGCTGTGGAAGCGTTTTGCCGGAGACGAAAAGAAAGCCGAGCTGTAAACGGATATCGCCGCGCATAAGCTGCGCCTGTGCACCGTCGCGGATTGCTCGGGCGCACAAGCGTTTCCGTAAAAGAAGCGTGCGGCAAAGTGAGAAAAGCCGCGGAAATTCCCGAGGCTGCGCCGATGTGCGGTATTTTCCGATGCGGTATTTTCCGATATCGGGGAAAGCATCCGGACGGTCGCGCCGTCCTCTTCATCTGAAAATCAGGCAGAGCGGCATTTGTCCGCACTGCCGAAGGCAGGCTTCAATTGAAAACAAAACTTCTCGTAATCGGCGGACCGACCGCGTCGGGCAAAAGCGCGGCGGCGATCCGGTGCGCGCTGAGGCTCGGAGGGGAGATAATCTCCGCCGATTCGATGCAGCTCTACCGCAGCATGGATATCGGCACGGCAAAGCCCGACGCGCACGAACGCGCGCTCGCCGCGCATCATCTGATCGACGTGCTCGATCCAGCCTCGGCGGGCGCAGACCTCGCGGATTACACCGCAATGTGCGCCGACGCAATAGCCGATATCGCGGGACGAGGTGCCGTGCCGATACTCTGCGGAGGCACCGGACTTTATATCGACACTCTTATCTCCGGCACGGTGCTTTCCGACAGCGCTTCTTCTCCGGAGCTTCGCGCCGAGCTTTCACGCTTCGCGGAGGAAAACGGAGCGGAAGCGCTCCATGACCGTTTGGCATCGATCGATCCCGCAAGCGCAGCGGCGACGCACGCGAACAACGTCCGCCGTGTGATACGCGCGATCGAGATATATGAAACGACCGGGATCACGAAGACCGAGTGGGACAGGCGAAGCGTGGCGGCGGAGTCGCCGTATGATGCGCGCGTATTCGTGCTTACCTTTGAGGACCGCGAGCTTCTCCGTCGAAGGATCGACAGCCGTGTCGATCTGATGATGGAGCAGGGGCTCGAAAAAGAGGTGCGCGCGCTTTACGATGCGGGAAAGCTCGTCGGGGATTCGGTCGCGTCCCAGGCGATCGGGTACAAGGAATTCCTTCCGTATTTTCGCGGCGAGATCACGCTTGCCGAAGCGGTCGAGGAGATCAAAAACGCGACGCGGCGGTACGCTAAGCGGCAGATGACGTGGTTCCGGCGGAACAAAAACGCATTCGAAATACGTGCCGATGAAGACGGCAGAATACGAAGCAGCGACGACATCGCCGACGAAATCTGCGAAAAATTCGCGGACGGTGATGCGCACTGACGCAGCGGAAGTTTAAGTCATATTGCCGTGCGCAGAAGACACCTGCAATTCCCCCTTCTATCACATACAGTCGCGGAGGTGACGAAAAATGGCGATTTCCCGTTCGAAGCGCGACATCGGACTTGATCTCACGCGAATTATCGCTTTCATTCAGGTCCCGTGCATACATTTTCTTTTCAAAATCAAATACTACAATCAGGCGATCATCGGCGAACGCATGTACCTGATGACTTTCATCCGCGTTATGTTCATGACCTGCGTTCCGCTGTTCTTGCTCCTTACCGGTTATCTCAGCTCGGAAAAGAAGGTCGAAATTGCGCCGAAGCCTCTTCTGAAATATTACTCGCGTCTTGTTCCGATACTTCTGACCTACGTCATAACCGCCGTTATCATAATCGTGTACGGCATTTTCGTGGACGGCGAAACCTAGACCCTCGGCTCCGTTATCCGCAATGTTCTCGATTTCCGGAAATATTCGTGGTACATAGAAATGTACATCGGGCTTGCGCTCATGATCCCGTTTCTTAATCTTCTGTGGAACGGAATCGGAAGCAGAAAAGGTCAGCTCTCGCTGGTCACGGTAATGATCGCGCTGACCGTGCTGCCGAGCGTATTCAACATTTACGATTTCAAGACGCCCGGCGCACTCATCCGACCGTGGCTCGCCGAATCCTTCACTCAGATCGTTCCGGACTGATGGAAAAACATCTACCCCGTTACATATTATTTCATAGGCGCGTATATCCGCAGGAATGTCGATATGAAAAAGCTGAAGACACCGGCGCTTTTCGCCGCCTATCTCGCGGCGATACTGCTCTCCGGAATATTCAACGTATGGAAAACAGCGACCGTCAAATTCAAATACGGCGAATGGTGCGACTACCCCTCGCTTCAGATCACCGTGTGCGCGGTTCTGCTGTTTCTCTTCATAAACTCGATTCGCTATCCGGATGTGCCGAAGCGCGCGTCTGCCGTGATCGCGTTTATCTCGAAGATCACGCTCGGAGCATATCTTCTCTCATGGATACCGGACAACTATTTCTACCGCATCCTGAACGATGCGATACCGAACATTCCCACAAGGCTCAATTATTTTCCCGTCATGGTCGCGCTGACGGCGTTCACCTCGCTTGCGGCGGCGCTTGTACAGTGTGCGGTGAATCTGATAATGCTCCCGTTCAAAAAAAGGCGTCCGCCGTCGCCGCCGGAGGCTTCGGATGCTCAGGCAGATTCGAAGCCTCAGCCCGAGCTTGTCGCCTGACGTGACGCGGATGCTGTATCATCCGAAAGCAGCCGAAGAAGTTCCGGCGATCATCCGAAATTATGCGGCGGCGCACTCCGCAGCATACGGTCACCGTTCGCCGACCGCCGCGGACGGCAGAAAAGCGAAAACATAAAACAAGGCGGATCATCCGAAGGAATTTACGATATGAACAGACGTGTACTCATTACCGGCGGAAGCCGCGGGATCGGCGCCGCATGCGTCCGCGCGTTCCGCGCGCTCGGCGACCGGGTCGTGTTTATCTACCGAAGCCGCACCGAAAGTGCGGACGCGCTCTGCCGCGAAACGGGAGCGTCGTGCATCCGTGCCGACATCTCGGACGGCGGCGAATGTGTCGGTGCGGTCCGCCGCGCCCTCTCCGTCCTCGGCGGAGCCGACGTGCTCGTAAACTGCGCCGGGATCGCGGAGTTTTCCCTCTTTCAGGACATCACCGACGAGATGTGGGAGAGGATGATCTCCACCGATCTCACGGGAGCCTTCCGCGTATCGCGCGAGGTGTCCCGCTCCATGATCTCCGAAAAATCGGGGAGAATAGTCAACGTCTCGTCGATGTGGGGCGAGGTAGGCGCATCGTGCGAGGTACACTACAGCGCCGCCAAGGCGGGGCTGATCGGCATGACGAAGGCTCTCGCAAAGGAGCTTGCGCCGTCGGGGATCACGGTAAACTGCGTCTCCCCCGGCGCGATCGACACCGAGATGAACTCTTCCCTCTCCGCCGATACTCTCGCCGCGATAGCGGAGGAGACGCCGCTCGGCAGGCTCGGAAAACCAGAGGAGGTCGCCGCCGCCGTCGTATTTCTCGCATCGGACGGCGCGTCGTTTATCACGGGGCAGGATCTCGGCGTAAACGGCGGACTTGTGATATAGCCGCGCGTCGGCGAAAGAAACCGCTTGAGCGGCAAAAAACCGTGCGGCGAAGAAACACTCGCGCGGCTCGGGAATGCGAAAAAGCCTCCGAAGAGGCTGACGCAAAAAAATTCACCGAAAGGCGTATTTTTTACATATGATATTTGAAAAGCTGCTGACCCCCGACTACATGTTTGCTTCCTATTCGGAGGTCACACCCGAATTTCTCGCATCCATCGGCGTCCGCGCTCTGATATGCGATATAGACAACACGCTCGTCACATACGACGACGCGCGCCCGACCGCCGCGCTTCACCGATGGTTCCGCGACATGGAATCGGCGGGAGTGAAGATCGCGTTCGTGTCGAACAATCATCCGGAGCGGGTCGGGGAATTCAACCGCGAGCTCGGATATGTCGCGTTTCCCGACGCAAAGAAGCCGTCCGGCAGATTCTACGCGCTCGCCGCGGCGGAGCTGGGAGTAAAGCGCAGCGACTGCGCCGCGCTCGGCGATCAGCTTCTGACGGATGCCGCCGCCGCGCACAGATTCGGAATTCCGGTGATAATCGTCCCGCCGATAAAGGACAAGACCTCGCTGTTCTTCCGCGCAAAAAGGCTTCTCGAAAAGCCTTACATAAGGAAATTCCGCCGACGCGCCGACGGAACGTTGTCCGATGGCAAAAAAAACCGAAAAAATAACGGAGCCTCTTCGCCTGAGCGAAAGCGCGCCGGGAAACGGAGATAAAAATGGATATCAACTCAAGAATAGAAGCCTTCAGAGCTTCCATGGAAAAGCATGGGATCGACGCCGCATGGATATCGTCGCCCGAAAATCACCTCTACCTCTCGGGATTCGCAAATCCCGACGGACGCATCTTCATCACCGCCGAAAAAGCGTATCTCTTCGCCGATTTCCGCTATGCGGAGAACGCGCGCCGTCTTTGCAGCGGCTCGTTCGAGGTGATCGAGCCGAAGGGTGCAATGATAAAATACCTTCCCGAGATCATCGCCGAATGCGGCGCGGTATATGTCGGATACGAGGAGGCCACGCTCATCTGCTCGGAATTCGAGCGTCTGAAAAATGAGCTCTCCGGCTGCGAATTCGCGCATGTATCCGCACTGCTCACCGAGCTGAGACGGACAAAGAGCGAGGACGAAGTGAAAAAGATGGCGGCTGCACAGGATATCGCGGACGCGGCGTTCAGCCACATCCTCGGATTCATAAATCCGTCCCGCACGGAGGCGGAGGTTGCCTGCGAGCTTGAATATTTCATGAAGAAGAACGGCGCGGACGGCATCGCGTTCGAGACGATCGCCGTATCGGGCAAGTCCTCGTCCTCGCCTCACGCATCACCCGCGCAGCGCCTGCTCGAGCCGGGATTCCTCACGATGGATTACGGTGCGACAGTTGAAGGATACCGCTCCGACATGACGCGTACAGTTGTGCTCGGACACGCGGACGAAGAAATGAAGCGCCTGTACGACACCGTGCTCCGCGCGCAGGAGGCGGGGCTGAAGGCTGTCCGCGCGGGAGACGACTGCGCGAAGATCGACGCCGCCGCACGTGACATAATCGACGGTGCGGGATACAAGGATGCGTTCGGTCACAGCCTCGGTCACGGAGTCGGACTTGAAATTCACGAATCCCCGAATCTTTCGCCGAACGCATCGGGCAAGGTGCTCAGGGTCGGCGATGTCGTTACCGTCGAGCCGGGAATTTACCTTGAGGGCAAGTACGGCTGCCGCATCGAGGACATGGTTCTCGTCACCGTGGACGGAATTCTCAATTTCGCCCACTCCACAAAGGAGCTCATCGAAATCGCCGACTGAGGCATGATAAAAAAGGAAGCCTGCGGGCTTCCTTTTTTCGCGGAATTTACGGGGCCGCGGAACAAGAGACGCGGGATTTGCGCAATTGCGGAGTGAGGGTGAGCGACTACGGATTCACGGGGTTTCCGGATTTGCGCGGAAGCTGCGGTCGTAATGTGCCGTTTTCGTGAGTCGCGTGTCTGCGATGCTTTGCAGCTTCACCGATGCGGCGTGCATTTTGCAGGGATTGCCGCGGTGACCGACGGTAAAACGGCTTCGGAAAAGATTTCGGTCAAAAAATATACGAAAGCTATTTACTTTCAAGTCAAAACGGAGTATAATTAGTTTGTATCTTTTTGTAAATCACGTTTTCCGTCCGGGAGATTCCGGATTGAAATACATTTTATAATTTAAGAAAGGTTTGGTACCGGTTTATGCAGATTAAAAGAAGCATTTCCGTGATCCTCACCGCCGTTCTTCTCTGCATGGCGATCCTCATGACGTCGTGCGACGCGCTCAGCGTGAAGAAGGTTGAGGAAGACCCCACGGAACAGCTCATGTCCTCTACCAGCTCTACTGCGACAAACGTCGTAAATTCAATCTCTCCCCTCGATCCGGTAAAGGCTGCGCTCAAAAAAGGTCTTTTCGAGATCTCCTACTCAAACGATGAGATCGGAAATATTTCGAACAGATTCTACATAGACGCAGAAGCAAAGAAGGCAGCCGACATCGCAAGTGTCGAGCTGATGGGCGAGAAGATCGACCTCGGCATCTACGGAGCCGACTCGAAGCTTGCCGTTTCAAGCTCACTCCTCGGCGACAGCGCGTACGGTTTCGATTTCACCACTCTCGCGGAGGATGCAAAGAACTCCGAATTTTGGGCTCTTGTCGGCACTACATACAGTGAGGCCGAAGCTCAGATCGGCGATCTCCTCGACTCGCTCTCCGGATTTTCCGAAAAGGAAGATGAGATCAAAAAGAGTCTTGAGGATCTCAAGAAGGAAGTCAAGAAGGTCCTCAACAAGACCGATGTTTCCGTATCCAAGGATAAGGTTTCCGTCGGCGGTGAGGATGTCAAGGCCATCCTCATTAACTATGAATTCGGCAAGGACACCGTAAACGAGATCGCGGGTCTTGCAATAGATTGGTATGCCGATTTCATGAAGTCTTACACCGAAATGCTCCCCGCAGGTTCGTCGGATATCGATCTCGATCCCGATGATATGAAGTCAAGCCTTGCGGATATCCTTGACGAGGTAAACAATCTCAAGTTCAAGCTCAGCTTTGCAATCAATGTAAAGAGCGCGGACATTATGCTCTTTGAGGGCAAAATGTCGGGATAAAGCGACGAAGGCAACGCAAAGGCAGAGGTTACCGTTGACTTCGGAAAGAACCCCGCGGAGAGCGACAGTTTCGATGCAAAAGTGAAGCTCACCGACGTTGACGGACAGGAAATCACCGCAAAGGCAACCGTCAAGCGCACGAACGACAAGGACAGCTTTGAAAGAAAGATCAGCCTCAGCGCCGAGAGCGACGGCGAGAGCCACAGCCTCGAGATCGGCTTCAAGCACGATCGGGAATCGAAGAACTTCAGCTTCTACTACACCATGGACGATGAAAAGGCAGAGGTCAACGGAACTCTCGAGTACTCCGACAATGATCTCAGCCTCGTTGTAGAGAAGATTATCATCAACGGAGAAGAGACCGTTCTCGGAATCAAGCTGTTCGTGAAGGCAGGCGAGGAAGTTCCCGCAATGCCCGATTTCAAGAACCTTGCAACCATGAGCAAGGACGACTACACCGCGCTCGGCGAGAGCGTTCAGCAAAACGTTCTCCCGATCCTCAATGCGTTAGGCATTCCCGGCCTCGGCTCATCCGGCGGGCATCACACAATAAATCCCGATTACGACTACGACGACGATTACGACTACGACGACGAAGACCCCTATGACATCTACCGCAACTTCGACAACACCTACGACTACGATGAAGACGGTGACACCGGAGACGATGACGACTACGCCGTTTGGGAATACATGAATTCTCTTCTCTTCGGAGACGGGGACGATGACTTCGATTGGGACAGCTATATCGGCAACTGATACCGTCAACCTTGACAAATGAAAAAATCTCGACTTTCCTTTTCGGAAAGTCGAGATTTTATTTTTTGAAGTACGCACGGCGACAAAATCCGTCGAAATCCGTGCACCGAAAGCACGGCGGCGGGGCAAGCTTGTAAAGAGAGCGCGCGGCGAGATCAGCTCGGTGACGCCGCGTGTGCAAAGCGCGCGGCGCGGTCAGAATGACAGAACTGCAGCGTTGACGGCGAGTATGCCGGAAATGTGCAGCACGCAAGGCGGAAATACAGCAGTGTGCGGGTACGCCGCGAGGTCGGCACGGCACGGCGAGTATGCACGGCGTGAGAGAAAACCTGCCGCACAAAAGAGAGTGCGAAATTCCGTTTGTCCGTGCTGTCCGAACGCCGAAGATTTCATCATCACGCGCGGCGGCATTTGCCGACACCGCAGGTATGAGCCGTGCGTACATTCGTACCTTATCCGGCACCGAACATCCGCCGTTCGGCGATGCGGTGCGCGTTCTGCCGGGCGAATCACCGATCGGTGAATGTCCTCAAAGTGCCGTGCGAAAGTCCGGAAGATGCGCAAATCAATCCCGACGGAGTGCAAGCGCGCTGCGGTACATCTCCTCGGCATCGCCCGCCATTCGGGAAACGGAATAATACTTCTCAACGACGCGCCGACCGTTCTCCCCGATCGCCGAAAGACGTTCGCCGCCGAGTGAAAACAGCGAGATCAGCGCGCCGCATATCGCATCAGCCGAAGATGCGCCCTCTCCGCGGCAGCAGAAATTCGTGCTCTGCGCGCGGCGGAGCATCTCCTCACTGTCGTCGAAAATTCCGAGAAATCCCTGCGCACCCGCAAGCACCGTCGGAATACGGCACGACATCGCCTCAAGCGCCGCTCTCGAAACGCCGACAAACGCATCCGCGCACGGGAGCAGCTTCGCAACGTCGCTGCGCGCCCCCGTCATAACGACTGCGCGCCGTCCGAGGGATCGGTTCACCTCATCCGCGCGGGCTTTGACAGATTCAAATTCGCTTCCGTCGCCGATTATGACCGTCTGCACGTCGGGATACACTTCGTTAAGGCGCGCCATCGCTTCGATAAGCTGATACGCCGCGTCCGACGATGCCGAATCAAGGCGGCTGACATGCATTATCCGATGCGCGCTCTCCTCGGTAAGCCCCGCCGAAATGCATCCGGCGCGCTTCTCTTCTTCATCGGAGAACGAGTCAAACGAATCCACGTCGATCCCGTTCACCGTCACCGATATGTTTTCGGGCTTTATCCCGTATTCCTCCGTGAGGTACTTTCTCACGTCGTCGCTGACGACAAGCGAGCGATCCCCCCAATCCGTAAGGCGCTCGGCGACGGGGATCTTCTTATAGACCCCGTGCACGGTAGTGACATATGCAAACTTCCGACGGGAGGTGCGGCGCACAAGACCGCATATGAAGCACGGGATGCGCGCGTGAGCGTGTACGACGTCAAATCCGCCGCTTTTTATGAGGCGGCGAAGCCCGAAGTACGCCTGCGCAAGTCCGATCGGCGATCGACCGGCAAGCGGAAGGGTGACGTGCGATGCGCCCGAGGCGGTGATCTCCGGAACATAGACACCGCCCGCCGACGCGACCGTGACGCGGTGCCCGCGTCGGATAAGCTCCTTGGTAAGCTCGGTTATGTGGGTCTCGACCCCGCCGATACCGAGCGACATTGTTACCATAAGTATATTCATCAGATGAGTTTCCTTTCTTCCGACGGACGCCGGGCCGGGCGTCGGCGGAAACGGATTTCGTATGTATTTATTACCGGGGAATACGGTGTGCGTTCTCTGCCGCGATCAGCCCGACGGGTACGCAGTCGGTGCGTCGGCGTATTCCGCGGAATTCGGTGTGCGGGAAAGCCCCGCATTTCGGTCGCTGTCCGAGCGCTTCCGATACGCAATCGACCGCGCAAAGCGCGCCGATGGTGCGCGGTGCGGCGATTTCTAAAACTCGTTCTGCTCCGCCGAGGTGCGCACCTGAACGTTCCCTTCGGATTTTGCGTAGCCGCGCCCCGCGTATTTGATGCCGAGCACGCCCGCGCATACCGTGATCACCGCGGCAAGAAGGATCGCGCCGACTGCGAGAACGGCGCGCCGCCCGCGTCTGTCCGAAAACGCGGTGATCTCTCTGCCGCAGCGCGCCGAAATGAACGCGGCGAAGGCTTCGGCTTCGCCCGAAATAAAGGCGCCCTTTGAAACGGTCGCAGCCGTTTTTCCGCCCGCAAAAAGAACGAACAGGCGGGGAAGCTCGACGATCTCCGTGATATCGGAATACGCCGTCGCCTCTTCTTCGCCTCCGCCGCTCAGGACGACGGAATCCGCCGTGAAATCGTAGACCGCGCCGGACGCTCTCCTGCCCCGACCGAGCATCGCGGAGGCGATATTCGGAAGAAACAGCATATACAAAAGGCAGGCGATCCCGACGAACAGAAGCTCATACCCGCCGCGCCCCGCGGCAAGGAATGCGGACACCGGAGCTATGACGAAGAGAATCACAAGCGAAAAAACAAATCCGGGCAGATACGCGCGCCGCTTTCGCCACACAAACCGCATATACTCACGGCGAACGCGCTTGTCGGTATCCGCGGCGTCTGCCGATACTCTGAAATAACTTTCCATTCATTTTCCTTTCCGTGAATCGGCGAAAGCCGGGACTGCCGATCGGTCGGCGGCAATCGGCGATAAACAATCAACGATCGACTGTCGGCGATCGAAGATCGGAGATAAACGATCGAAGATCGGCGACTGCATTTTCTCAGGCGAAAAGCCCGTCGTATACCTCTTCGCGCCTCATCGCACGCCGAAGCGCGCCGCCGCTCTTTCGCACGAATAAACCGAACGCTTCGGCGGCTTCGACCGAGGCTGCCCGATTTTCATCGGTTCCGCGCCGGAACCCGCCCGGCGGCAATAACGTGCCTATATTCTACCACTAAAACGACCGTGCGTCAAGATACGCCGCCGCCGGAAGATTTTGAATAAGGAGCGCAGGCGCGGGGCCTATACGGAAAGCGGTGATCGCATTCGGAATGTGCTTTTCCCGTCGTGCGCCTTTCCGCGCGGAAGCTGCGCAAACATTGTCTCGTCGCGCGGCAGTGCGGGCAAAATGTACGTTTATTATATCCCGCGCTCCCGCATGTGTCAAGTGCGCGTATCTGCGCGCCGCACGAAAAGCACCACCGTCTCTTCGGAGAGTGAGCGTTCCTCGCGCGGAGACACCCGGTCGGCGGTGGACTTTTTTATTATTTTCGTTAAAATAATTATGAACATTCCCGTTTTGCGCGGCGCGATATTGACATTAAATCATTTTTTTCTTATAATATCAGACAGAGGCAATTCACAAAAAACGCCGTTTCGCCGCGCTTCACGATCGGAGGAAAAAATGCACGAATCTCTCCGCGACAGGCTGTTTGCCATGCAGGACACCGCCTACCGCGATTTTCACAGCCGTCTGATTCCGAATATCGATCCCGAAAGGGTGATCGGCATCCGCACGCCCGCGCTCCGCGCTTTTGCAAAGGAATTTTCAAAGACAAACGAAGCGGATGAGTTTCTCGCAGCCCTTCCCCACTTCTTCTATGAGGAAAACAATCTCCACGCGATGCTCGTCTGCCAAAAAAAGGATTTTGCCGGGACCGTCCGTCTGCTCGACGCTTTTCTTCCGCACGTCGATAATTGGGCGACCTGCGATCTCATGAAGCCGAAGTCTTTTCCCGGAGACGGCGGTGAGCTTTACGCGAAAATACGCGAATGGATCGTATCCGATCATGTCTACACCGTCCGCTTCGCCCTCGTCATGCTGATGACCTACTTTCTCGACGGCGCTTTCCGCCCCGAGTATCTGTCGCTCGCCGCATCGGTGAAGTCGGACGAATATTACATAAACATGGCAGCCGCCTGGCTTTTCGCCACGGCGATCGCAAAGCAGCGCGAGAGCGCGCTGCCGTTCATCGAAGAACGCCGCCTCTCCCCGTGGGTACACAACAAAGCGATTCAGAAGGCGATAGAAAGCTACCGCGTCACGCCCGAGGACAAAGCATATCTGCGCACGCTGAGGATAAAGCCCGGCGGAGTGCGGTAAGCTGCGGCGAAACGGCGAAAGGCGCACGGGCCGCGCGCCGAAAAACGTGCGTTTTCCCGTTTTCGACATTTTGCATTTACCGCGGCGCAAATCAATATGATTTTATATGCAATCTTCACATAGCAAAAATTCGTGCCTTGTGATATAATGTATACGGAAAAAGAGGGGCTCGGCTGAATCGAAACGAGGCAATACTTGCACTTCAAACAGCAATTCGGGGTATTTCCCCGCGGAAACTGAAGGATTTTTTCCGTAAACTTGCAAAAACCGAAAAACTTCGAATTTGCGCAAGGTAATTCCGCCGTATCCGAAAAAATCCTTTTTCTGTCCGTAAAGTCAGTCATGCCGTCGTCGGACGGCTGAATCGGTACGCTCTCCCCGGCGTATCCGAAAGCCGGAGCACAGCTTTGCGCCGAAAGGTGCGCGGTGCGGCTTAAATAAAGAGGGAAAACAAGATCGGCGCAGCGCGATATTTCGCCGCCGCAAAACCGGGACTTGCGCAATAACGCGCACTTTCCGCAAAAGAAAGGAACGGTCACAAGAGATGAGCAACAAAGTCAGCATTATCGGAGCAGGCAGCGTCGGTTCGACGATCGCCTACACTCTCGCGGTAGCGGGTATCGCTTCCGAGATCGTAATGATCGACATCAACGAGGCAAAGTCCCTCGGAGAAGCCATGGACATAAAGCAGGGCATTCCGTTCTGCGCGCCCGCGCAGATCTATGCGGGAAGCTACAGCGACGCCGCCGGATCGGACATCGTGATCCTCACTTCGGGAAGCGCGAGAAAGCCCGGTCAGACGCGAATCGACCTTGCGCAGAAGAACATCGACATAACCAAGTCGATCATCCCGAAGGTCGTGCAGTACGCTCCGGATTCCATCTATATTATAGTAAGCAATCCCGTTGACATTCTTACATATCAGTTCTGCAAGTACTCCGGACTGCCCGAGAATCAGATAATCGGTTCCGGTACGATCCTCGATACCGCAAGACTCCGCACGAGACTTTCCGAGTACTTCAACATAAGCCAGCAGAACGTACACGCTTACGTTTTCGGCGAGCACGGCGATACTTCGTTCGTTCCGTGGTCGTGCGCAACGGTATCCAACATTGCGATCGACAAATACACGCAGTGCCTCAGAGACGGTGACGACACGCTCCGTCCGGTTCTCGATCACGATGAAATCGAGACCTACATAAAGAAATCCGGCGCAAAGATCATCGCACGCAAGGGTGCGACGTTCTATGCGGTCGCGATTTCCGTATGTCACATCTGCCGCTGCATATTCAGCGGAGCGGACACGACGATGACCGTATCCACCATGATGCACGGAGAATACGGTGTGGACGATGTATGCCTCAGCTCTCTCTGCATAGTCGGCAAGGACGGCCTCAACGGAAAGATCGTCGCTCCGCTTACCGCAGATGAGGAAGCATCCTTCCGCCGCAGCGCAGATTATCTCAGAAGCGTTATCGACAGCGTGACCTTCTGATCCGGCGCGGATACGTTCCGCGCCGATAGTCCTCCGCTCCGCGGAGGTACGGCGCCGCGCGTCCGCGAAAGCGGTAAGCGCGGTTTTGCCGTATACGGAAACAAGCGCCGTCCGTCGGATTTTGCTTCGGCATGCGCCAGAGTTCTCGGCTCTGCCGGGCTGCACGTTTCGACGCGGCGCGCAAATCCCGTCGGCGTTCTCGAGAATAACGACGACGCACGCCGTCCGGGAAAGCGCGAATTTTCACGATATCCGCCGCGAAAGCGCAGACGCGCTTTTGTCGGCGTTTCCCCGCATTTCCCCGAATCGCCGCGCAAACGCGGCATCACCGAGTACACTCAAAGAAAGGTTTACACCTATGGAATACCGTATCGAACACGATTCAATGGGAGAGGTAAAAGTCCCCGCAGATAAATATTGGGGCGCTCAGACCGAAAGAAGCCACGAGAATTTCCCGATCGGCGTAGGCATCGAGACGATGCCGCGCGAGATCACCGCCGCTTTCGGAATCCTGAAAAAGGCTGCCGCTCTTGCAAATAACAAGCTCGTCCCCGAAAGAATGACCGATGAAAAGCTCAGCGCGATCAGCGCCGCATGCGACGAGGTCATCTCCGGAGGCCTGAACGAGCACTTCCCGCTCGTCGTATGGCAGACGGGAAGCGGCACTCAGTCCAACATGAACGCAAACGAGGTCATCGCAAACCGCGCAAACGAGATCGCCGGGAAGAAGCTGCTCCACCCGAATGACGACATCAACATGAGCCAGTCGTCAAACGACACCTTCCCGACCGCGATGCACATCTCCGCGCTCTGCGCGCTCGAGGATCGCGTGATCCCCGCAGTAAAGACCCTCATCGAAACCTTCGTCCGCCTCGAGGCGGAGAACGAGGGCATCGTCAAGAGCGGACGCACCCACCTTCAGGATGCGACGCCGATCAAATTTTCTCAGGAGATAAGCGGCTGGAGATCGTCCCTCGAAAAGGATGTCGAGCTTATCACCCTCGCCGCAAAGGGACTTCGTTCCCTCGCTCTCGGCGGCACGGCGGTCGGCACAGGGCTCAACGCTCCAAAGGGATTTGACACCCTCGTTGCGAAGGAGATATCCGAGCTTACCGGCAAGGAATTCGTCACCGCGGAGAACAAGTTCCACGCGCTGACGAGCAAGGACGAGATCGTGTTCGCGCACGGCGCGCTCAAGGCACTCGCCGCCGACATGATGAAGATCGCAAACGACGTGCGCTGGCTCGCAAGCGGTCCCCGCTGCGGTCTCGGCGAGATCACGATCCCCGAGAACGAGCCCGGCTCGTCCATCATGCCCGGCAAGGTCAATCCGACGCAGTGCGAGGCGGTGACGATGGTCGCGGTTCAGGTCATGGGCAACGACGTCGCGGTAGGCATGGCGGCTTCGCAGGGCAATTTCGAGCTCAACGTATTCATGCCGGTATGCGCATACAACTTCCTTCAGTCCGCGCGTCTGCTCGCCGAAGCGGTTCTTTCGTTCAACGCGAACTGCGCCGTCGGAATCAAGGCAAAGCGCGAAAAGATGCACCGCAATCTTCACGATTCGCTCATGCTCGTAACGGCGCTCAATCCGTACATCGGCTACGAGAACGCCGCCAAGACCGCAAAGAAGGCGTACAAGGACAACATCTCCCTGAAGGAGGCGTGCGTCGAGCTCGGCTTTCTCACCTCAGAGAGATTCGACGAGGTATTCCACCCCGAAGAGATGGTCTGATCCGGGTGCTTCCGCTTCGGCGGCGAACGGGCTTTGAGCTTCGGCTTTCGAAGAAGCGCGATCGCTCTGCCGCGGAATGAAATCCGGCAGGATATCGCGCAAGGTCACGAATCGAAAAGCTGCCCGATAAAGCGCAACACTATCGCGGGACATTCCCGCAGCAAAATTCCGAACAGGGGGATTTATATATGAAGAAATACAGTTACTATCCCGGCTGTACTCTGAAAACGCAGGCAAAAGAGCTTGACGCATCCGCCCGGCGCGCAGCCGAGGCGCTCGGCTTCACGCTCGACGAGCTTGAGAATTGGCAGTGCTGCGGCGGCGTATATCCCACGTCGCGCGACGAGCTTGCCACCAAGCTTTCCTCGGTCAGAGCACTCGCCGCGGCGGAAAAGAACGGCGGAATCCTCGTCACCCTCTGCTCCGCCTGTCACAACGTGATCAAGCAGACAAACGATCTGATGATAAACGATCCCGAAAAAGCACAGAGGGTAAACAACTATCTCGGTCCCGACGACGCATACGGCGGAGGAACGAAGGTCATGCACTATCTCGAGGTCCTGCGTGACGAGATCACCTTCGATGCCGTCGCCGAGCGCGTCACCGCGCCTCTCAACGGAAAGAAGATCGCCGCATACTACGGCTGCCTGCTTCTCCGCCCGGGCAAGGTCATGCAGATGGACGATCCCGAGAATCCTCGCATAATGGAGGACTTTATATCGTCGCTCGGTGCGGATGCAGTCGTATATCCGATGAGAAACGAATGCTGCGGAGGATATCTCGCAATGGAGGATCCGTCCGCCGCGAACCGCCGCAGTCTCGCGGTTCTCAAAAACGCGGAGGAAGCCGGAGCGGAAGCGATCGTCACGGCATGTCCGCTCTGCCTCTACAATCTGAAGAAAGCCTCGGGATCGATCCCGGTATACTATTTCACGGACCTTCTCTGCAAGGCTCTCGGAACGGAGGAGTGAGATGGAAAACAAAAAGAAGAAATATGCAAAGGAAATCGAACAGATACGCCGCGAAAGCGGTGCGAAGCCCGAGCTCTGCATGGTATGCGGAAAGTGCTCCGGAAGCTGCCCCGCCTTTGACGAGATGGACGTTCATCCCCATCAGTTCGCGCAGATGATACTGCGCGGCGAGCTTGACGAGCTCATGAACAGCCGCGGAATCTACAAGTGCATGTCGTGCTTCACCTGCTCGGAGAGATGTCCGAGAGGCGTCGAGCCGGCAAAGCTTGTCGAAGCCGTCAGGATCGCGGTCATCCGCCGTCAGGATGCAAACCACATGAAGCCGGAGGACGTCCCCGCGAAGCTCGATCCCGAGCTTCCTCAGCAGGCGATAGTCAGCGCATTCCGCAAATACGCGAAGTAAAGCCTCCGTCCGCTCGGACGGCAGTCACGATAATCCCCATATGAAAGGAAAGCTTTGCACGGCAAAGCGCGGTTATAAAAATGCAGAAAATCGGCGTTTTTGTATGCCACTGCGGTACGAACATTGCCGGAACGGTCGATGTACGCGCCGTTGCGGAAGCGCTCGGACATGAGCCGGGCGTCGTATTCGCCACCGAATACCAGTACATGTGCTCCGAAGCCGGTCAGAAAAAGATAATCGACGCGGTACACGAGTACTCTCTCGACGGTATCGTAGTCTGCTCCTGCTCGCCCCGTATGCACGAACAGACCTTCAGAAAGACGGCGGCGACCGCGGGCATCAACCCGTACATGGTAGAAATCGCAAACATCCGCGAGCAGTGCTCATGGATACACAAGGATAAGCAGAGTGCGACCGAAAAGGCGATCATCCTCGGCCGTGCCGCAATAGCAAAGGTTCACCTCAACGCGCCTCTCACCGCGGGCGAAAGCCCCGTAACCAAGCGCGCGCTTGTGATCGGCGGCGGTATCGCCGGAATCCAGACCGCGCTCGACATCGCCGAGGCGGGCTACGAGGTCGATATCGTCGAGAAGAAGCCGACGATCGGCGGAAAGATGACGCAGATCGACAAGACATTCCCGACGCTCGACTGCGCGGCGTGCATCCTCACTCCGAAGATGGTCGACTGCGCGCAGAACGAAAAGATCAAGATCTACTCATACAGCGAAGTCGAGGCGGTCTCCGGATTCGTCGGAAACTTCACCGTAAAGATACGCCGCAAGGCGAGATTCGTCGACGAGACGAAGTGCACGGGCTGCGGTCTCTGCACCGAAAAATGTCCGCAGAAGAAGATCCCCAACGAGTTCAACCTCGGAATGGACAACCGCCGCGCGATCTACATTCCGTTTGCACAGGCGGTTCCGAAGGTCGCAACGATCGACGCGGATCACTGCAATATGCTGAAGAACGGCAAGTGCGGCGTATGCTCGAAGGTATGCTCCGCGGGAGCGATCGACTACACGCAGAAGGACACCGTGATCGAGGAAAAGTACGGCGCGATCGTCGCGGCGACCGGATACAATCCGATCGAGCTTGACAAATTCGGCGAGTTCGGATACGCTCAGTCCAAGGATGTTGTGACCTCGCTCGAGTTCGAGCGTCTCACGAACGCCGCTGGTCCCACGTCGGGCACGCTGCTCCGCCCCTCCGACGGAACTCATCCGCACACGATCGTTTTCGTTCAGTGCGTCGGCAGCCGCGATACCTCCGGCTGCGGAAAGCCGTACTGCTCGAAGATCTGCTGTATGTACACCGCAAAGCACGCAATGCTCGTGCGTGAAAAATACCCAGACACCGAGGTTTATGTGTTCTACATTGACGTGCGTACCCCCGGAAAGAACTTCGACGAGTTCTACCGCCGCGCGGTCGAGGAATACGGCGTCAACTACATAAAGGGCATGGTCGGCAAGGTCTATCCCGAGGCCGACGGAACGCTCACCGTTCAGGCGTCCGATCTGATCGAAAACAAGCAGATCAAGATCTCCGCCGACATGGTCGTGCTTGCCGCGGCGATCGAGCCCGACAAGAGCGCGCGTCCGCTTGCCACGATGCTCACCGCAAGCATGGATACGAACGACTTCTTTACCGAGGCTCACCCGAAGCTCCGTCCCGTCGAAAGCCCGACCGCGGGAATCTTCCTCTCCGGCGCCTGCCAGGGTCCGAAGGATATCCCCGAGACCGTCGCTCAGGCGAGTGCCGCCGCCGCGAAGGTGATCGGACTTCTCTCAAAGGATAAGCTCAAGGGCAATCCCTGCGTGGCTCACTCCGACGAGATGATGTGCAACGGCTGCTCCTCCTGCGAAAAGGTATGTCCCTACGGAGCGATCTCGTACCTCGATAAGGAATTCCGTATGCCCGACAGAACAACTCAGATCCGCCGCGTTGCGTTCGTCAATGAAGCGGTTTGCCAGGGATGCGGCGCATGCACCGTCGCCTGCCCGTCCGGCGCAATGGATCTGAAGGGCTTCTCAAACAGACAGATAATGGCGGAGGTCGATGCAATATGCCGATGAATGAAGCTAACACGGAATTTCGCCCGAAGATCGTGGCGTTCTGCTGCAACTGGTGTTCCTACGCCGGAGCCGACCTTGCCGGAACGAACCGCGCATCCTATCCGGCGGATGTCAAGATAATCAGAGTTCCCTGCTCCTGCCGCGTGAATCCGATATTCATTCTCCGCGCGTTCCAGCGCGGTGCGGACGGAGTTATCATGTGCGGCTGCCATCCGGGCGACTGCCACTACACCTCCGGAAACTACTACGCCCGCCGCCGTATGACGATGCTCTTCTCGATGCTCGACTACCTCGGGATCGAGAAGGAGCGCACGAGAGTCGAGTGGGTCAGCGCCGCCGAGGGCGCTAAGTTCGCGGCGACGATGAACGAATTCGTCCGCGATGTCACGGCGCTCGGAAGAAACAGAAGATTGGAGGATCTGAGATGCAGGAAAGACTCATAAAACGCGCATCGGAGCTGCTCGCCGACGGAACCGTCGACCGTGTCGCAGGCTGGAAGGCAGGCGAAATGGGCTACGATGTGACCCCCGCGATCTTCGAAAGCGCAAAGGAGCTTGAAGAGGAATTCGTATTCAGCGATTTCTGCGGAGCGAACCTCTCGAAATACCTCATCCGTCAGACAAAGCGCGACGGAAAGATCCTTGTATTTCTCAAGATATGCGACACATACAGCCTGAATCAGCTCATCACCGAGCATCGCGTTGACCGCGATAAGGTGTATGTGATCGGCATCGGCTGCTCCGGTATGGCTGATCCGGTAAAGCTCCGCGAAGCGGGCATCACCGGAATCACCGGTATTAAAGGAAACGGCGACAGCTTTGAGATCTCCACCGTCTACGGAGACCGCACCGTGCCGAAGAAGGACGCGCTCTGCGTAAAATGTCTCTCATGCAAGGGCGGAGAGCACGTCATATTCGACGAGCTCATCGGCGAAGAGATCACTCCTCCCGAGCCTCTCGACAGATTCGACGGAGTTCACCGCCTCGAGGAGATGACCCCCGAGGAGAGATACGAATTCTGGCGCGGCGAGCTTTCTCGCTGCATCCGCTGCAACGCCTGCCGCAACGTATGTCCCGCCTGCTCCTGCGAAAACTGCGTATTCGACAATCCCGCATCCGGGATATCGCAGAAGGCGGCAGCCGATTCGTTCGAGGAGAACATGTTCCACATAATCCGCGCGTTCCACGTTGCCGGACGCTGCACGGACTGCGGAGAATGCTCGCGCGTATGCCCCGAGCACATCCCGCTCCACCTCCTGAACAGAAAGTTCATCTCCGACATAAACGGATACTACGGCGAATATCAGGCGGGGAAGGAAGCCTTCTCCCGCGCGCCGCTCACAAACTACAGCACGGACGACGCGGAGCCGTCCGCCGTATACGGCAAATGATTGCGATCCGCCGAGCGGATCTGAGAATATGCCCATAAAATAAAAGAAAGGCAGGGCAACAAAGAATGCATTTTCTTCCGAAGGATAAGCTGGATGCGTTTTTCACCCGGCTGTCCGAAAACGCCGCGCTGTACATCCCGTCAAAGGACAAGAACGGCAGAACAAAATACACGAAATACTCCCCCGCGACCGAAGATCACGGGGCGACCGAGTACAGCGACGCCGTAAATACCGAACGCAGCGCAAAGGATTTCTTCTTCCCGCAGACGGAAAACCTCGCGGATTTCCGCCTCGAGGGCAAGAAGGTCGAGGTTATCGACACCCGCTCCCCCTCCGAGGATTTCGTGATCTTCGGAGTGCGCGCCTGCGATGCCGAAAGCTTTAAGATCCTCGACTCCGTATATCTTGCGGAGCCCGTGGATTCGTACTATGCAGACCGCCGCGCTCACGGCACCGTAATGACCGTGGCGTGCTCGTCTCCCGCCGAAAGCTGCTTCTGCCGCACCTTCGGCATCGATCCCACCGCGCCCGGCGGCGATGTCTCCTGCGCAATGACGGACGAGGGTCTCTACCTCACCCCCGTCACCGAAAAGGGCGAAGCCCTCGTCTCCTCGGTGTCCGATATGCTCGCCGAGTCCGACGGCGAAAGCGTCCGCGCGCAGGCTGAAAAATGTAACGAGATCCTCGACCGCCTCCCGCTCGCAAAGCTGAAACCTGACGCTTTCGGCGGCGATACGCTCAACAAATACTTCTCCTCCGACAAGTGGGCATCCCTCTCCGAGTCATGCCTCGGATGCGGCTCCTGCACCTTCGTATGTCCCACCTGTCAGTGCTACGATATCCGCGATTTCGACACCGGACACGGCATCCGCCGCTTCCGCTGCTGGGACAGCTGCATGTACTCCGACTTCACGAAGATGGCTCACGGAAATCCCCGTCTTACGCAGCTTGAGCGGTTCAGACAGCGCTTCATGCACAAGCTTGTCTACTACCCCGCAAACAACGACGGCAAATTCGGCTGCGTCGGATGCGGCCGCTGCCTCGTGAAATGCCCGATCTCGATGAACATCGTCAAGGTAATGAAGTGCCTCGGAGAGGCAGACGGAGAGTAAGCCCCGATAATCGGCAGACAGAATGACGGATGCCGTCGGACATGAGCGCCCGCGCTTCGGCAGCGCCCGTCCGGACCCGTTACTATTTGTGCCGCCGTGCGGCGAAATGGAGATTACTATGAATAAAGAAACGTTGATACCTCTCGTCGGAGTCGTCACGGATATACGGAGAGACACTCCCGACGTCAAAACCTTCCGTGTTGTCGGAACGGACGGCAAAAAACCGTTCGTCCACATACCCGGACAGTGCGCCATGCTCTCCGTTCCCGGCGTGGGCGAGGGAATGTTCTCGATCACGTCCTCCCCGACGGTAGAGGAATACATGGAATTCAGCATAAAGAAATGCGGATGTCTCACGAGCTGGCTTCACATGATGGAGCCCGGTCAGGAGATCACGATCCGCGGTCCCTACGGCAACGGCTTCCCCGTTGAGGGAGCGCTGAAGGGCAAGGACCTCCTCTTTATCGCGGGCGGTATCGGACTTGCTCCGCTTCACTCCGTGATAAACTACGTCCGCGCAAAGAGAGAAAACTACGGCAGCGTGCAGGTCATCTACGGCTCGCGCTCCGCGGACGATCTCGTCGATTACGCGGAAATTCTCAACGAATGGGAAAACGATCCCGGCATCGAGGTCAATCTTACGATCGACCGCGAGCAGGAGGGCTGGGACGGTCACGTCGGATTCGTTCCGAACTACGTCAAGGAGCTTTCTCCCGATCTCAAGAAGACCGTTCTCATGTGCGGTCCTCCGATCATGATAAAGTTCACTCTTGCAGGGCTCAAGGAGCTCGGCTTCTCCGAGACGCAGGTCTACACCACGATGGAGCTTCGCATGAAATGCGGAGTCGGCAAGTGCGGACGCTGCAACATCGGCTCGAAGTACGTCTGCAAGGACGGTCCCGTGTTCCGCTTCGACGAGCTCGGCGAGCTTCCGGACGAATATTGATCCCGCGACGGCGCGTCCCGTGCGTGCCGAAAAAAGAAATCACGAAGGATCGGCTTTCCGCCTCCTCCGAAAAAACGGCTTTTCTGCTTTCCGGAGACAAGCTTTCCGGCTTTGAAAAAGACCGCAAAGAAAGGATTGGTCACGAACCTATGGAAAACATGGTAAATATCTTTCTTATGGGTAAGAAATACGAGGTTCCCGCAAGCCTCACCATAATGAAGGCTATGGAATACGCGGGCTACCGCCTCGTCCGCGGCTGCGGCTGCCGCAACGGCTTCTGCGGCGCCTGTGCTACGATCTACCGCATAAAGGGAGAGACGGCGCTCCACGCATGTCTTGCCTGCCAGACTCAGGTCGAGGAGGGAATGTACATAGCGACTCTGCCCTTCTTCCCGCTCGTCAAGCAGGTATACGATATCGAAAAGATATCCCCCTCCGAGCAGATCATGATGCAGCTTTATCCCGAGATTTACTCCTGCATCGGCTGCAACGCCTGCACCAAGAGCTGCACTCAGGGACTCAACGTCATGCAGTACATCGCATACGCGCAGCGCGGCGATTTTGAGAAGTGCGCCGAGGAGTCCTTCGACTGCGTTATGTGCGGCGTATGCTCGTCGAGATGCCCCGCCGGAATTTCCCACCCGCAGGTCGCGCTCCTTGCGCGCCGCCTCAACGGAAAATATATTGCTCCCGAATCACTCCACCTCACCGAGCGTGTCCGCGAGATCGAGAACGGCGACTTCAAGGAGCTTATCGAGAGCCTCATGAACAAGCCGATCGAAGAGCTCAAGGAGCTTTACAACAACCGCGAAATCGAAAAATAAGATACGGCGCAATTTACCCGTGATATCCGAAAATTAAAGAAAGGCATGGTCACAAATACATATGTATACTGCCGAAATGCTTGAATCAATGAAAAAGGTCGAGGCAAAGCGCGCCGAGAACGCCGTGCTTGAGCCACGACGTATGACGGCTGAGGAGAAGGACGCTCTCCTTGCGTCGTATCATCCCGACTATAAGAAAAACGAGTTCGAAAGCCTCTTGATCGGCGCGAACAAGGGCGAAAAGGTACCTCATGAGCTTGCCGCGCTCCTTCAGGGAAAGAGCCGCATCACCTCGGACGGCGTTGATCTCTCCGACCCCGATTACGACGTCGATGTGCTCGTGATCGGCGGCGGCGGTGCGGGCGCGTCCGCGGCGATCGAGGCAAACGAGGCGGGAGCCGACGTTATGATCGTCACCAAGCTCCGCATCGGCGACGCAAACACGATGATGGCGGAGGGCGGAATCCAGGCAGCCGACAAGCCCGGCGATTCCCCCGCGATCCACTACCTCGACGCTTTCGGCGGCGGACACTTCGCCGCAAAGCCCGAGCTTCTCGAGAAGCTCGTCACCCTCGCTCCCGAGGCGATCAAGTGGCTGAACGAGCTCGGCGTGGAATTCGACAAGGCTCCCGACGGCACGATGATCACCACCCACGGCGGCGGCACCTCCCGCAAGCGCATGCACGCCGCAAAGGACTACTCCGGCGCGGAGATCATGCGCACCCTGCGCGATGAGGTTCTCAACCGTCAGATTCCCGTGGTTGACTTCACCTCCGCGATCGAGCTGATCCTCGACGAGAACGGAAAGGCGTCCGGCGCGGTTCTCATGAACATGGAGACCGAGGAAATCCTCGTTGCACGCGCAAAGACCGTAATAATCGCAACCGGCGGCGCGGGACGTCTCCACTATCAGGGCTTCCCCACGTCGAACCACTACGGTGCGACGGCGGACGGACTTGTACTCGCATACAGAGCGGGCGCAAAGCTTCTCTACCCCGACACCCTTCAGTATCACCCGACGGGCGCAGCTTTCCCGGAGCAGATCTTCGGCGCACTCGTCACCGAGAAGGTCCGTTCTCTCGGTGCGAAGCTCATCAACGTAAACGGCGAAGCGTTCATGCATCCGCTTGAGACGCGCGACGTTTCCGCCGCATCGATCATCCGCGAGTGCTCCGACCGCGGAAACGGCATCCACACAGCGGACGGCGTGGGCGTATGGCTCGACACCCCGATGATCGAAATGAAGAACGGCGAAGGCACGATCGAAGCGCGCATCCCCGCGATGCTCCGTATGTTCGGCAAGTACGGCATCGATATCCGCCGCGAGCCGATCCTCGTATATCCGACGCTCCACTATCAGAACGGCGGAATCGATATCACCCCCGACGGAATGTCCGCAGTCCCCGGTCTCTTCGTAGCCGGAGAGGCAGTCGGAGGAATCCACGGACGCAACCGTCTGATGGGCAACTCGCTTCTTGACATCATCGTATTCGGCAGAAGCGCCGGACAGCACGCCGCCGCAATGTCGAAGGATACCGAGACCGGAGCGCTTACCCTCAGCCATCTCGACCGCTTCAACGCGGAGCGCGATACCGCCGGAATCACCGACGATACGGTATCACCGCGGCTTCTCCCCGATTACGCACGCCGCGCAAACTGAAAGCAACAGTTTTTTTCTCCTTCTTTCGCCGCCGCGCACCGAGCGCGGCGGCGAAACCGCGAAAGCGGATGTTTCCCGGCGCAGCTGGACAGAATCAAAATTTAAAAGGAACGGTACAAACCAATGCCATTTATAACAGATCTTCTTGAAGCGCTGACCATATTCTGCTTCGGTCTCTCGTGGCCGATCTCGATCCGCAAATCCTACATTTCACGCACCGCGAAGGGAAAGAGCCTCTTCTTTGAGGTGTTTCTTCTCATCGGATACATGTTCGGTATAATCAGAAAAATCATCCAGACTGCCGGAGGCAGCTCGGGATTCATCTTTTTCCTCAGCTTCTTCTTCTATGTTCTCAACTTCGTCGAGATCTCGATCGACGTTGCACTCTATTTCAGAAATACCCGCCTCGACAAGCTCGCGGATGCCGAAAAGGCAAAGGCGGAGTAATCCGCACAATGAACGGGGAATACCTCACGGTATTCCTTTTTTATTTTCGTGCGGAGTCCCTCCGGCACGGATAAAAGGACTGTCCGACGGCAAACACCGTCGGACAGTCCCACGCTTACTTTCCGTCCTCGCCGAGCGTGCGTATCGTCTGAATGATATCCTTCATGTTGACGTATCCGTCGCTGTTCACGTCCGCCTGGGATTCGTCGATCTTCACGTCCCAACCGGATACCGACCGGATCACCCGGATCACGTCCTTCATATCAACCGAGCCGTCAGAATTCGCGTCTCCGATTATATCGAAAGCCACGTTCATATCGACATTTCCGTTTATGCCGCCGACTCTGCCGGTAGAGGAATACTGCCACATGCGGCAGCGCTCGGGAAGCTTGCCCGAGCTCCAATTCGCCTCCCATACGGGAACGCCCGCCGGAGAGTCAAACCGACTGTCGAGCCACCATGAATTCGCGTACACCATCGGGCGCAGTCCCGCCGCCTTCACTTTGCCGCAGAAACGCGCGACAAGCGCGGTAAGCTTCGCCTTATCGGACGGGAGAAATCCCGAATCCTCAACGTCGAGCGCCGCCCAAAGCTGAAGATCGAAACGGTACTCGGAGACAAGTTTTATAAAAAAATCCGCCTCCTCGTCCGCTTCATTTTCGTTCCGCGCGCAGAAATAATGATACGCTCCGGCGTACAGACCTCCCTGAGAGGAGAGGCGCTTTATATTGGTTCTGAATTTCGGATCCTCAAACGGAGCGTTGTACTCCGCCGTGCGTCCCTGTGATGCCTTGAGGATCACGAAATCCATGCCCGCATTCTTCACCGCTCTGAAATCCGGCTCTCCCTGATACAGCGAGATGTCGATTCCGCGGTATGCTTTTTTGTATCCCATTTTATTTTCCTTCCTTTGAATTATCCGTGCTTTCCTCGCCGCCGTCTCCGCCGCTCTTTTCCGATTTGCCCGTAAGACACGGCAGATTCATTATCGCCGAAAAGCCTGCAGCCGCCGCGGAGATAACGACTCCGGTAAGCGCGCTCTTCAGCGCATTGAAATTCTGCGCCGACGAGGACACCGCGTAAACGATGTTTACCGATGCGTATCCCGCCGCAGCCTGCACAAACGTGCGCAGTGCACGGCGAAGGCACGATTTCAGTGTTTTTTCCTCCTTCAAAAGATCACTCCTTTTTGTCCCTGCTTCTGTTTTCAAGAAGAGATATTCTTGTTTCGTGAGATGCAAGCTTGCTTACAAAGTGTTCGTTGCGTTCATCCTGATTCTCGATGAATTCACGGAGCTGACGCACCGCCTCCTCAAGCCTTGTCATCGTCCCGTTTACCTTTACAACAACCGTCATCACCGAAATAAACGCGCCGATAAGCGTGACGGCTCCCGCAACCGTTTCCCAGCCTATTTTTTCACTTCCCCTCACCGCTCCGCCGTCTGCCGTCCGCAGGACAGAGAAGCGTCCTCATTCGGCGGCGGTGCCGAATGCCGTCGTATGATATCCGTATATCAGGAGGCAGCCGTCCGCGCCGTTTCCGCCCGAGGCGGAAAACGAGGTGCTCACGCAGCCGCCGCCCGATCCGCCCGATCCGGCGCCTATCCCCTTCTTTCCGGAGGATGAAGAACCCGAGACTCCGGCACCACCCGCGCCGAACGGAGACGGCGCGCCGATTCCGCAGGACGCGATTTTGTCGGACGGAAGGGAATACCCTCCGTCGCCGCCGCGCTCTCCGATATACGCGCCGACAGCACCGCCTTTCCCTCCGGGAAACGACATACCTTCTGCCCATGTGCCGCCGACACCGCCGGAGCCTCCCGGAGCGTGATATCCCGCAAACGAGCTTTCGCCGCCGTCGCCTCCGCTTCTTTCGGCGCTGCCCGAGCCTCCCGCTCCTATCTTTATTTTATGCGTTCCGTGAGACAGCGTGACCCCGCATACGCTTACATAAGCGCCGGCGCCGCCGCCGCCTCCGCGTGAATCGGAACGTCCGCAGCATCCTCCGGCACCTCCTCCGCCGATCATCTCAAAGTCGTATCTGTTCGCGTCCGACGGATTTTTCGACGTATCAAACTCATATTCCCCCGCACGGTTGTATATCTGCAGGAGAGTTCTCCTGTACGGGAGCACGGTTCTGTACTTTCCGTCTCCGCAGAGCACCTCGCCCGAGGTGCCGTCTGTTTTTACCGCGCCGCAGACCTTTCGCACCTCGGTGTTTTCGCTCTTTGTGAGAGCGTCCGTCTCCGCCTCATGCGCTTTTATCCCCGCCTCGATCAGCGCACTCGCTCCGCGCAGCGACGCAAGCACCCGAAGGTCGGTCACGGTCGCCTCATTCACGGACGAAGCCCCGGCGGGCATGTAGATTTCGGCAAGCGCAAGCTCCTTTACGCTGTCCGTCGAGGTAAGCGCGGGAGGCTGCGGATCGTCCGACGGCATTCCCGATTTGATAACGACGGTCATGGCGCGTATCGACAGATCAAGCTTGAGCACGCAGAGATCTCTGCGCGCCTTCGTCGCGGCGGCGCTCGATATCGCGCGCACGCCGATCGAGCTGTTTACATATGTATATCCGCCGAGGACCGCGCCGCCGGGCGCGATCTTGACCGTGAGCGAATCCACCGCGCTCACCTTGAAATCGTCGGGCGCGAGCACGCCGTCCGAAAAATACGCAGCCTTCTCCGCCGCAAGATCGGCGGCGCTGTATCTTATATCCGCCGAGCCCGACGTGGTATCGGCGTTGAAAAAAAACGATTTATTCAAAAATTTACTCCTTCCGTTATATGCTCAGTCTTGCCGAGCAGACACTCTGTCCGTTTTCGGTGACGTGCTTTTTGCCCATCACGCGAACGGCGCTTATATCCGCGGCGGGCGAGAAAAGCGTGCATATGTCCCCGACCTCGATCCCTTCGGCGGCGGACTGCATTATCTGCGCCGATATCTCGCGCTTCGGGCGGTGCGCGGCAAGCTCCTGCCTGCCCCTCGTCCTGAGCGCCGCAAGATACCCCGCCTCATCGAAGACCTTCGCTCCGCTCTCGTTCACCGTGGTGTATATTCCCACGCCGATCCCGCTTTTCACATAGATCTCGCGCCGCGCCTGACCGACATCGACAAAGCTGTCGCCGAACGAGTACGCGCCCGACGAAACCGTCACCGTGTAGTACGAGCCGTCCTCCTTCTGCGCTCCGCGCACCGTCGCATAATTGCGGTAGTCCGCAAGATCTGTGACTGTCGATACCGCCGCCGCGGTGTCAAAGCCTTCACTGAGAAATACGCACTCATCCGCTCCCGAGCCGAGCGTCCGATCGCGGAAGGTGCGGACGGAAAAGACGAACTTCTCCGCGGAAAAATCGTACTCCGTCCGAAATCCCGCCGAAAACGGGCGCACCGCGTCGGTCATCACCGAAAGAAGATTTCCCGGCTCATGAACGATAACCGCGCTCTCGCCCGCGCTCCCCTGCTTCACCGTGAGGCTTTTCGGGAATGCGGACATGCCGTAAGCCATCGCAAGACCGTACACCGCCGAATCAAAGGGGCACGAATTCTTCACGGTGACGGGCAGTATCCGACGGGAGAAAAACGAAAGTATCCCGCGCCCTGAAATTAGCGCCGTTCCTGCCCCGGTGTCGCGCCCGACACCCTCGATCACATAGAGCGCGCTCTCGCCGACGAGCGCGTATTCGCCGAGCGAGGGAATGTACGCGCGATCAAGCGAAAGCGTACACGAAAACTCCCCCGGCGCACGAAATTCCTCCGAATATTCAAGGCGCACGAAATCGTCGCACACCGACTTTATTTTAAGATCCTTCCCGAGGAAGCGTATGACCGTCTCTTTCATAACGACCTCCTCATGCAAATATGTACTGCGGCACGATCCGCACGCTGACATCCGGCGGCGACGAGGACGAGCAGTACCATGTAAGCTCGTTTTCCCCCGGCGGCAGAATGAAGAACGCGCACCTCTTGTCGAGATTGCCGAGCTCGCTTCCGCCCGACGCATTGACCACGGACTTTTTCCCATAGCGCGTATCAAGAGTGAGCGTTTCGCCTGCATCAATGCTCCGCGTCACGGCGAAGTTGTCCGAATATGCGTCCGACTTCAGGATAAACGATGTCGCCGCCGCCGGAAAATGAAAACGCGCGACAAATCCGCACGGCGCGTCGCCGCAGTTTGAGACCGCGACCGAGCCGCGGCTCGAGATCGTGCCGACACTGTCACCGGCTGCACTTATCGCGTGCGGGAAATAAAGCGCGTCGGCAACCGTGTACCGACCGTAAAATGTCACCTCATCCCCCTCGAAAAACGGAGACGCGGAAATCAGCGTAAGCACAAAGTGATCTCCTCTGCCCCTGCCGAATGCGCCCTCGGTGAGAAATTCGAGCCTTTCGGTCTCGACCGTGCGCCGCAGACCGTCAACGGTGAGCGCAAACTCGCCGCCGACCGAGGCGATCGCGCACAGCAGCCGCTTCTTGTCGAAAAGTGCGCCCTCCGACGGGATGAGGTATCCCTCTATCCTGATCCGCCCCTCGCCGACGGCGGCGGAGAGCAGTTCGACACCGAGCGCGGCGTTTTTCGCGATCGCCTTTCTCGTGAGTCTCGGATACGAGCACGAAAAGGACGAAAGAACCGCCTGCGCTCCGTCGAAGGTAAACTCTCCGAGACGCGGCGAAATCAGCCTGACATCCCTCACGCGCTCACCTCCGTGGGCGAGAACGAGACCGACGCGCGCTTGCCTGTAAGCCCGCTCTCGCTTATCACGGAGAACGATATCCCGTTCTCGCTGCACGTTCCGAGCTCCATGACCGCCTCGCTCGGCGCGCTCGAGCGGAGATAAAGCTGAAACTCCTCGCCGCCGTCGAGCGGACATATGAGAAGAAAGCTGAGCGTATTTCGATGCGCACGTTCTCCGGAAAGCGCAAGCTCCGCCGAGCCGTCTGCCGACGGTACAATATTTTCCGCATCCGAGCCTATCAGCACGGACAGCAGACGCGGAGATATCCTCGCAAGCGTCCCGCTCACGCAGGTGCGCTCCCCGTATCTCAGCGTAGCCGCGACATTGCCGTCCTCATCGAATATCTCGCTGACCCTCGCCGTATATTTTACCCTCACGCCGCCTCTCGTCGGTCCGGCATAATTCTCCGGGCGGCGCATATCCTTCTTTTCCACTGCTCCCGACGCAAGATAAAGCTCTCCCGAGGTCAGTGCAAATTCACTTACCGTTTCATTTCCTTCAATCATAAATTCGACCGTGGCTTTCGCTTGGCGAAAGCTTCCCTTCTTTTGAAATTCACGGAGAAGCCTTCCGTTTCCGCATCCTGACGCTCCGTACCGCCGAGATGCCCGGTCCGCACAGCACGATGTGCCTTCGGCATACGTTTTTTCCGTTTTTCCTTCGGCAAAGGGCGCCGCCGGGGAAGAAAATCTCCCCGGCGAATCCCCCGACAAACGGCGTACCGGACAATCAGTACCCCGTCAAAAGAAATCCCGACTTCACAAAGTAAAGACCCGACTTTCTTATGTATCCGCAGGAGGAGCCCTCCGCAACCTCCTCGACGTGAACGGCGCGAATTCCCCTTCCGACGCGGTCGAAGTCCGCCTCCGACACAAGCGCGGAGCGCACGCTGCCATACATCGCCATGGCTCCGGCAAGACTCGGCGAAACGAACCGCACTTCAAGGCGTCCGCTCTTTCGTCTGCCGCCCGATTTTCCCGGGAAATAACGGTATACCGCCGTATCCGTGAGAAAAGCAGACGGCGCGGGAATTATCCTCGCGCCCGGAAGCGCATCCTTCAGCTTCATAAGCACAGCTTCAAGCATTGCCGTCCCCCTCAAACATGATTCTTTCAAGCGCCATCACCCACAGCCTCCCCACGCACCGTGCGGAGCACACCGTGTACCGCGCGTTATCCGAAACGAGGCTCATCCCGCGGACAAATCCGCCGAGCGGTGCACGTTCGCGGCGCACGACTCCGGTAAAACGGAGCCTCGTCCGTTCAACGTCGTCCTCGGAGCTTTCCTCCTCGGAAAGATAGGACATCGCGCATCTCACAGTACCGAGCGGCGAGGGCGCGCTCCGCGTGCCGAACATATCGGTGCGCGGCGGCGAAAACAGATCGTACGTCTTCTCCGCTCTCCTCACGATATCACCCCCGGCTTGCGCGCACGGCGGAGAGATGCCTTGATCTTCTCGCTGTAATCCGGACGGTAATGCTCCGATATTCCGGACAGGCTGCGCGAGGATATTCCCTCACCGCCGCGCGCGCCGTAATCCTGCGCCGCCATCTCGACTGCGACGCATTCAAGCTCATCGCCGAGGGCGGGAAGCCTGCAATACGAAAGCGCGTATCTTTCGGCGGAATCGAGGAGGAACGAGAGAAGCTCGTCCCGCGATTCATCCTCCGCCGAGATGTCGAGGAGCGCTTTGAGCTTTGAAATATCCCTCATGCGCACGCCTCTTTACGCTGCCGTGACCACGGCGGAAGCAACGCAGAGTCCGTCCGTTCCCGCCTCCGCGACCGAAATTCTGTCGCCCGCCGCAGCGTCGAGCTTGGATGAACCGTCCCACTTGTTCCATGAAGAAACGTCCTCTCCGCCGAGCGCGGCAAAGTCCGCCTTTCTCCAATAGATATCGTCGGAGCTTGTCTTCTTTCCGCTGACCGTAAGCGTACCGGACGATACGGACGCCGTGATATCGGCAGCCTTCTTTCCGAGGATCACGGTAGAGGTGTCGTCAACGAGCGCGATAAGTCCGCATCTTTCGTAAACGACGGTGTTTATCTTCGTCTCGATGTCGCGGTCCTGCTCAAGCGACGCCTCGCGCTTGACGAAGAACTTCACCGCGTTCCGATCGGTGATGATCGCCATGCCGTCGGGAACGAGAGCGGAGAAGAGCACGGGAACTCCGCAGAGCGTGCCGAACTGTCCCGTGTAAACGATCTCGCCCGAATGAGCCGCGATAAAATCGGAATCACGGCGGATCGCGGCGCGACAGGCTGCGGACATGATGATGAAGAGCCCGTCCTCGACCTCACGTCCGAGGGTCGCAAGCGCATCCACCACATCTCCGTATGACAGCGCATTGCCGCTGTATGCGTGGCGGTTCGACGTCTTTTTCAGCTCGCCGAAATACTCGCCCCTGACCTGATTTGCCATAACGTCGGCGATTCCGGAAAGCGCAATGTCGATCATCGCAGGATCCTGCATCGCCTCCATGTCGTTGTAGCGGAAGGTCTGCTGATATCTCTTGACCTTGTACTCCTTCGGAGTGAAGGTAAGCTCTCCGACGTTCGTGTTCGCCTGACCGCCGTCGAGAGTCTCGACGCTACCGCGGTAGGTGTAGCGGTTGATGACCTTCGTAAGTCCCGCCCCCTCTTCGAGGCTCTTGTCAACGCTCATGAGAGAGCGCACCTCGATTTTGGAATCGACGAGTTCGGTAAGCTTTGATTCAAGTACTGTATTTTCGTATACGGTATTAGCCATTTGTTTTTTCCTTTCTTAATTAAAAAATTATTTTCCGCCCGTGCGCGTCACTGCGCGCCGAGCATCTCCTGGAGCCGCGCGACCGGGATCGTGCGAAGCTCCTCCGACGTGAATTTTATTCCTTTCTCCGCCGCCTTCGGCGCATCCGAGGAAAGACGGCGTTTCGTCTCCCTCGACGCGAGTACGGCTACGGTATCCGCAAGCGCGCCGACCGCCTCGGCACAGTCACGGGCAGGCATGATGAGCGGAAGAAGGGTCGCGGGAAGATCGCGCTCGCCGAGAAGGCGCACTATCTCGAGCTCCCGTTCGCGCTGCCTGCTTCTTTCGCGCTCCCCTTCAAGCTCGGCGCAAAGCCTCTCGCGCTCCGCCTCGAGCGACGCGGTAAGCTCCGCCGCACGCCTTGAGGCTTCCCCGGCGATCGCCTCCTCCGTCTCCTTCTCCCATTTACGGCGCGCGCCCGATACTCTGCGATCCCCTTCGGATTGGAGAAGCGCGCGTACCTCCTCGGCGCTGTAGAAAACTCCGCCGTTCTGTCCGTCGGACGGCGGCGGGAGCTTTTTTCCGTCCGACGCAGCCCCCTCGCTCTTCTTTTTCATAGAGCCGGGCATGACTTCGCCGCCCTTTCCGCCTGTTTCTCCGTCCGATCCTCGCCCGATGACCTCACCCGAGCACTCGGACGCGCGATCGGCATCATTTCCCGTGCACGCCGCACCGTATCCCACGGAGGATGTTCCTCCGGTATCGGCTTTGCCGCCGTTCAGGTCGCAGAACGCGCCGCTGGGCGCAATGATGTTTTCCGCTGCCGAAAAGTCCTTCTTTTCTTCCGCCATGTCCGTCACGCCTCCTTCCTTTCCGCCGCCATTCTCGCAGCCTCCGTATCCGCATTCGCAATAAACGGCAGAAGCTCGTGTATGGTCTTTCTCGACACGATTCCGTCAAGCTCCTTCGCAACCGCCGCGGCGCTCTCGTAATTTCCGGGCAGATTGCGCACGAACTGCGGGCGCAGCGCCTGCCAATCGAGTGCCCCGCCGAGCTTCGCGGATACGCACGATATGACCTCCCATCTCCTCATCAGAGATCGGCGGAAATACTGCTCCGTCGTGCATACGCGGTTGTCGAAATTCGCCATCCGATACTTGATCGCCGTACCGGACAGCGCCGACTTCCCGACAGTCTCCTCCGCCATATCGACCGTGTTTGAAAAGCGGTAGATATCCTTCGCTATGCGGTTCTTCAGATTTTCGATGTACGCATCGTTCGTCGTCTTTGTAAGCCACCGCGCGTCTCCGCCCTCATCCACAAGCAGCACTCTCTCACGGCGGAAGCGCTCAATATCCTCCCGGTCGGCGCCTCCCATTCCCGATATCACGAGATAACTGTCCGCGAAAAGTTCAAAGTCGTTCACGCAGTCGCTTTCAAGGCGGTTGTAAGCGTCAACGAGAGAGAGCACCGGCTCGAAATCCCCGGTCATATCGCGGTTATTCCGATAAAAGTTCACCGGCACCATGCCGAAGTAATGCTCCTTCTCCCCCGTTTTCTCAAGCTTTCCGCCGTCAAGACGGAAGGTTTCGATCCCATCCTCGCCATATACCTCAACCACGGTATCCGACGAGAAACGCGGAACGTAAAACCTCACCGCCGCGCGCACCTCTTCGTCGAGCGAATCCGACATTATCGGAAAGACCGACGTCGGATCGAGCGCCGAGAACCTCGGCACGCCGTCGCCGTCTACCCATATAAGCTCCGCCGCGCGTCCGTAGACCGACATATCCCGTGCAAGCGCGCTGTTCTGAAACGCTTCATCGTTATATGACGATATCTCTGCCGCAAGGCGCAGCGTGCCGGCGTCGTCCGACGAGTATGTGATCGGAATCCCGAGAAAGTACCCGACCGTGCAGTCCGTGATCGATCGGCAGAAATTGTTGACCAGCCTGTTGTCGGGCTTCAGCGTGCTCCGCTGACCCTTCAGTATGTCGTGCTTTCCGCCGTAGTAATCACCGAGCCGCACAAGCCGCGGCCTCTCGAATTTCCGGAATGACGCAAAGTGCATCATTATTTCGTCTCTGTCCAAATTTATCCCCTTTCTTAAATCCGTCACATTCTCCGCGGAATACGTCCGCTCCGGCGCCGTGACCCGCACCGACCAACCCCCATCCGGGTTCGTTCCCTCCCACCCTTTCATTCTGTCCGCCCGACTAAAGCCCGAGCGATCTCGCATCGACGGTCCGCGCCCGTCCGCGCCTCATGCCCTCGACCGAGTACCTCAGCGCCGCCATCGCATCGTCGCATCCGAACGCGGGCGTGTCCGTAAGCTCTCCGCTCTCCCCGTCGCGCATCCAGCACCACTGCGATATCTCGCCGATCGTATTCACGCACCGCGAGTCAATGTATATCCTGCGGCTCCGAAGAAAATCTATCTGCGCATTCACACTGCCCGGCTCCTTCTTCACGCCGACCGCGCGGTATCCCGCGCGCCGCCACGTCTTTATCCTGTCTGGCTCCGCGCTGTCGCAGTACATGACCTCATTCTTTGAAAATCCTTCCCCCTCGGCAAGCGAAATTATCTCCGACGTGTCCCGACCGTGCACATATATCTCCCGCAGAACGTACAAGTCACCGTCGCGCTGCGCCGTCTCGAGGATGCAGTCCGCATGGTTGAAGCCGAAGTCCTGCGCATACCACACTTCGGAGAAATCCTCACGCGAAAACGTCCCGACCTCGTAATTCGGCAGTATCAGCCCCTCGCTCCCCACACCCCATTCGCCGAGCGCATACACGCGGTATCCGTCGGGATCGCTCTCGCGCCTGCGCTCCATGCGCCGCGCATAATCCGGATCGATAAAACGGTTTTCCGTGTAGACCGACTTCGATATAAACACATCGGGATCGTCGGGCACGTCAAAGAACCGCCGCTTTATCCAATGCCGCGCCGATACGGGATTGAACGTCATCGTGATCTGATAATACAGATTCGGGTTTATCCCGCCGAGCGCACCGCGCAGCCTGTCGTCAAGCATATCGAAATCCGCCTCCGAAAGCTCCGTCGCCTCCTCGATCCAGATCCACGTCAGCTTACCCGACGAAAACGATACCGACTTTATCCGCTCCCGCTGCGCGTCCGAGCAGACCCCTCGGAATATTATCCTCCCGCCCGTTGCCGCGCACTCGAGGAACATCCTGTCCTCAGAGATCCGCCAGATCTCGCCGAAGCGCGCGCCGAATATCCGCTTCACCGCACCGCACAGCTCCGCAAACGCACTTGTCCGCGCACTCGCCTCCGTCTTCCTTATGACCATCAGATTCGCACCGCAAAAGCGTCGGTCCGAAAGCTTCAGAATATAATCCTGCGCCGTGTTGTAGCTCTTGCCGCTCCCCGCCGATCCCATCAGTATGCGGTATCGCGCGCGGCTCGCGTTCGCCTCACGGAAGGTCGGATTGAAGGATACGCTTATCTCATTCGCCATAATCGTAATTCACGACGAGCGATATCTCCCCGCCGTCGTTCCTCCTCTCGCACATCGCGCGGTATTGGTCGAGCGCGCGCAGCTTGTCCGATACCTTGATCTCGCCGAGCGAGGCATCCGCAAACGCGATCTTCTCGTATTCGCGGATTATCCGATCGCTTTCCGTCCCGTGTTCCGCACAGTCTCCGCCCGATGCGCAGTCTCTGCCCGATGATGTACCGTCTCTGTCCGATGCACCGCGCCCGACCGCCTCTCCGAACACTTCTTCGACCGCTTTTTCGACCGACGCTTTAGTTACACCCGCTTCGCTTTGCCTTGCCGCGGCTGCTTCGTCCGATCCGACCGCCATGTCCGCGCCGCCGTTCTCCGGCTCATTCGCTGCACCCGATCTTCCGTTTCCACCCAATCTTTCGCTTTCTTCCGATACATCCGCCGCGGCTGCGGTATCCGTCTCCCGCGACGCACCCTTCTCCGCTCCCGCTCCGGATGATACCGCGCATTCTGCCACCAACGCCCGTATCTCATCCTTTTCGAGCAGTCTGCTCGCACGGGCGAAAGCCGTCCGCGGATCGAACCCCGCCGCGCGTGCCGCCGCCCTTACGGAAAATGTCCGCGCAAAGCACTCGGCAAATTCTCGCTCCTCCCTTGTCAGAAATTCATGACCTCCTCCGGGTTAATCGAACATTTGTTCTGTTTTGCGGTTAAAATAACCGCCCGGTGATACCGGACGATGGTTCGGGTACACCCCGCGTGCCAAAACGAACATTTGTTCTTTTGCGCAGATATTATACCACCGCACGAAATATTTGTCAAGCCCCGCCGAAGCGATATAAAACAGGCGGACTTGACAAGCCGGAACGCCCGTATTACGGGGCTTTCGGGGCCCGATCGAAAAACCCCGACAGATCAAAAAGGTCACGATAATATTATAATAATGAAAAAACGGCGAAGAACAACCATCGCCGCATTGCCGTCTACCATATGTTGCGGATGATGCCGCAGGGATTCCGATAATGTGATTCCCCGCTTGCCCGCTTGCCGAATTTCCGCCGCGCATTTTTCCGGCGCATAATTTTTGCCGCGTAACCTCTCCGCCGTGGGGATAATGCCGCCGCCCAAGCTGAATCACGCACCGGCGCTACACCGCGGGAACTCATCGCCGCCCGCACCGTTGTACGGGGGGCGTGTACCTTTTCGCGCATTCCCCATCTGCATGCCTCCGGGAAATACCGCACACCTGCCGCGCGTGTTCTTTTTCGCAGATGTCCGCCGATTTCCACCGCCATCCGCCGATTTTGCGCGCCAACATGCCGCCGCCTGCCCCATTTTTTCAGCCGTGTTCCTAAAAATTAAAACGCCGCGCCCGCCGCGCGGTTTCCTCTCCAATTCCGTTGTTTTAACAACGTAATTCGTTTTGTGAATTTCCAAAACACCCCTTTCCCTCGTCCACCGCGCGGTTTCCTCCCCAATTCCGTTGTTTTTACAACGTAATTCGTTTTGCGATTCCCGAAAACACCCAGTTTCCGCGCAAGGTGCGCGGTCTTGATCCCTAATTGTAAAAAAATCGCTTTTTTTGAACAGTTACCCGCCGCTAACCATTCGTCAAAGCCCGCGCCGCAAGCGTTTCCGCGCTTTCTTAACCCTCGAGGTCAAGCGTACCACGCCAATTTCCCGCGAATTCCGTTGTTTTTACAACGTAATTCGTTTTGTGAATTCCCAAAACACCCCTTTCCCTCGTCCACCGCACGGTTTCTCTGCGAATTCCGTTGTTTTTACAACGTAATTCGTTTTGTGAATCTCGAAAACACCCCGTTTCCGCGCCCGCCGCGCGGTTTCTCTGCGAATTCCGTTGTTTTTACAACGTAATTCGTTTTGTAAATCCCCAAAACACCCCGTTTCCGCGCACGCCGCGCGGTCTCTCCCTCTTAATTGTAAAAAAGTGCGGTTTTTGAACAGTTACCCGCCGCTAACCCCTCGCCAAAGCCCGCGCCGCACACACTTTTTCGCGTGTCCGCCCTCGGCGCACTGCCGAGGGATACTTTCCGCACCCGCGCGCCCGAGCGCACCGCCCAAAGAAACAAAAAAATATACCGCCCAAAGACGGAGGGCGGTATATTTTTTCCACGAATAAACTTTTATGAAAGGAAACGTAATTATAACGGCAGGCATAAGATATTCACACCCAATGCGGTGCATTTAACGCTCGGCACCAAATTATCTATAGCTACGCCGCGTAATATACCTGCCGGGTATTACACGGCGGGTATATTCAAAAGTCAGGCACAAGGACGGATCCCGTGCGGTAAAGCTCCCTGTCCATGGAACTCATTTGAAGTCGTGCGCAATGCAAGCCATTTCGCCATGACCGTCATCGCCGCTTCCGGAAGAACTTGAATCTGCTGCTGCGCTTATATAATTGATATAGTCTATGCTTTCTACGGTAATTACTTCGGGTTTTGTCCAGGTCTGCATCTGAAAGGTACTCCTCAGGAGGTTGAATCTTCATTTTCCGGCTCGGCATAGCGCAGTAGCAGATCGCGTACAGAGTTAAAATATGGGGTATTTAAGCGATAAATTACTGCTCTGCCCTGATTCCTTGCACGGAGAAGATTAGCCTTTAACATGAGTGAGAGGTGGTAATAGACGTTTGCACCGCCGTTTCCGAGCTCAGACTCAATATCCTTTATGGAGATTTCTTTGTTCTTCGCTGCCAGATTGAGTATTCCTACTCTGTATTTATCTGACAGAGCGTTACCGAAGGTTTCGAGATCGGGAGCTGTTTCAAGACCGGAAAGATAGTCGAGATAGCTGAGACTGTCAACGCCCAAAATAATGAGCGCTTTGTCCGAATACAGATACTGTTTTACAACATTTTTTTCCGCAATAGTCAACGAAACATAAAATTTGTCATATCCGTCCATATTGGAATTTGCATGACCTATTTCCCCATCAAACTTTTTGTATATCTCGAATAGATTAAAGCTCTCGCACATCTGTTCCGCCTGTAAAGCGTGGCTCTCTCTCCACTTTTTCAGAATAAAATCCTTGGAGATAAGCTCATATGACAGTTTCTGAAGAGTTGCCTCGGGCTCGATAAAGAACGAATACAGTCCGTTTTTGATCTCCGGCTTCAGATCCGCTATCTTCATCTGCCTGCTCAGCTCGGCAAGATCGTTTTTACATTCCTCACGCTTCGTTTTCGAAAGCTTCGGAAGATAGAATTCGAGTATCTTTGACTTCACGCCGTCGCAGTCCCGAAGTGCATCCTGAACCTCTTTCAGATTATATGTCGTAAAGAACGCTTCATTAAACACATCAAAATAGTTGACCATCATGAATGTTTTCGCATTGGCGTTCATCAGAAAGAATATTCTGAGATCGTTCGATACAGGCTCTATTTCCTTGATAATGCTTTTATAGTATTCCTGATCCGCACTCGCTTTGTCGTAGTTTATCATATTCGAAAGGAAATATTCCTTATTAAAATACAGAATAAACATCGAAAGCAGATCGTACATATAGCCCGGCTCTTTGATAAACTCAACCTCGGGCGGCATCCCGTCCGGTCTTGCGTTCACCGCAGTCGCCGCGGCAGCACTGTTTCTCTTCCTGCCGGCATCGACTCTTTTCTTTCTTTGTCCTCTTCTTGCCGCTGCTCCGATCAGCTCGGTTTCAGCTCCGGTTTTTTTCTCCAAACAGTCAGCTCTCCTTTCTGCGCAGACTGAATAAATCATCCGCACGAATTTTGCCCGAAAATCCCCGGGCGGGGTTTGTCCGATGCGGCTTTTTCCTCACACCGCACCGACCGACTCGCAAAAGCGGCTGCCGCCGAGCCTTACGCTCCGGACGGGCTCACCCCGCAGTCCGAGTCTTTCCGAATCCTGCTCACCTTCGGCGCTGTCTGGGCGGAAATACCCAACCTCCGAACTCGCCTCCGGCAAACATCTCCGGACCTTTTTTCGATCGGATCTCTCCGACCGATGCAGCCCCCTTTACGGCGCGCACGCCGTGCCGGGCTGTGCCCGAAAGCTGTCGCTTTCGAACGGCGTCCCGAAACGGCAAAGCCGCATCGTTCCGCCCTTCCCGCACGGCATCGCTACTCCCTGCGGGGCGCACTCGCCCGAACGGAATTGCCGTACCGCCCGGGTCCGTGACATCGAATCGCGGAAATAAAAGATTTTATGTGTTCGATCTCCTTTTTCCGACCGTTTGCCCGAGAAAGCATCCGGTTTTCCCTTCGACGCTATCATTATATCACACCTTTTTTCAAAATGCAATAGGTTTGTGGAAAAATATTCAATTAATTGCAGATATTCTATTGATGTTTTTTCGGTAATGGTGTATAATATACTCACAACTTCCACAAAAAGGAGAATTTACTAATGTCTTTGTCGAAAACCTTGTATCTGTCCGCCCCGTATCAGACAGCCTATTCGATCACAACGGACAACAGTGATCTTGAAAAGCTTCTCCGCATGAGATACGGCAGATACCTGACAGACGAAAGCGAAGACGGCAGGCAGTACCGCAGCGTCGTCATAAGCAAGTACAGACGGGCGTTCAATATGCAGTGCGGCGAAAAGCTTTACCGCACTCGCGTTCCGCTCCGCGCGTTCGACAGCTATATGCTGAAAAACGTGGAATTCGACGATAAGGTCATCGCGTTCCACGCCTCCGCCGTCGAGTGCGGCGGTAAAGCTTACGTCTTTCTCGCAAGAAGCGGCGCGGGCAAAACAACGCTTTGCGCATATCTCACCGCGCACGGCTTCGGATACATAACGGAGGACTGCGTTCTGATAGACCGCGAAACGCTCCGCGTCTATCCGTACACCGCACCGCTCCGCCTGCGTCCCGGCGGTATCACCGCGCTTGAAGCGGCGGGCGTCTGTCTGCCGCCTCTCAAAAGAATGCTCGAGGGTGAATTGTTCCGCTATATCTATGAGCCGGACAACCCGGTCGAAAAACCGCTCGAGCTCGGCGGGATATACTTCATCCTGCGTACCCTCAATATGAACGCCGCAATAGATATGACGGGTACAACGAAAATGCATCAGCTGATGCTGTCGCCGATGATACCGTATCCCGTTGACGGCGAATTTCTCAGGCTGATGACAAAGATCGGCTCCGTCCCGTGCCGCAATCTTGTATATAAGGATATGAATTACGCCGCGGAGGTGCTCGAAAATGCATAATCTCGACGGACGCACAATGGCATCCCTGCTGCGCTCAAACCTGAAATACCGCGTAAGCACCGTGATAACGGTGCGCGGGACAAGCATGCTCCCGATGTTCAAGCCGGGGGATTGGATCACGGTCGAAAGAGCGCACGCCCCGAAGGTCGGTGAAATCTTCGTGTTCCTGTACAAAGGCGCGTTGACCGTCCACCGCCTCGTAAAGATCGAGGACGGGCGTGCATTCCTCAAGGGGGACAACGCACTGCGGCTCGAGGACGTGAGAACGGAGGACCTGATCGGCCGCGTGACCGAGGTCAACGGCAGAACGCCCGCCGCCTTCCCGCCGGAGCTGATCGGCATCGCGCTTCTCGTGAACCGCGAATTCCGCCGCTGCGCCTACAGCGCGGAGAAAGCGAAGAAAAGCGATATATATATACAATATGAAAGAAAAATACGGGAGACCTTCCCCGATGCAAAAGGAGTAATATAATGAAAGTCTACAGAAAAAACGAAAAAATGGATTTCATCCGCACCGACGAATACGCAACGGCGGTGTTCGATCCCGACAGCGGCTGCACCCATCTCGTCAATGATACGGGCACCGGAATTCTCGACGCACTCGACGAGCCGTGCAATATCAGAGAGCTTGTCGCGCGCCTGTGCAAAAGCTATTCGGCAAATCCCGAGGACATCCGACCGGATGTGGAAAGCTTCCTCAAGGATATGACCTCGAAAGGAGTCGTGCTCACAAAGTGAGGATATCAAAGGCTTATATCGAAATTACAAACAGATGCAACCTCAACTGCACCACCTGCTACAACCGCTCCGGGCTGAACACCGTGACGAGGGAGATCGGCGTGACCGAGCTTGAGCGAATGATCACGACGTTCATGTCATACGGCGCAAAGCGGATACTGATCTCCGGGGGCGAACCGACGCTCCACTCGGAGTTCGAAAAGATCGCAGCTCTTCCGTCGCGCTATCCGCAGCTTTCGTTCGGGGTCACTACGAACGGAACCACCGCCGCCGCAAGATCGGTACTCGCACCGGCGATAAAGTCGCAGAAGAACATGACGCTGCAGATAAGCCTCGACGGCTCAAGCGAGGAGACGAACGCGCTCACGCGCGGACGCGGGAATTTTGAAAAGGCAGTCGAATTCGCGCGTTCGGTATCAGATTCGCCCGCCGAAAAGCGGCTGAAGATGGTCGTGTCGAGAGGCAACCTCGCGGATGTCGAAAAATTCTACCGTCTTGCTCTCTCGCTCGGCTTCACGCCGGAATTCGCGTTTATCTTCCGCTCCGGGAACGGCGAATGCGAATGGGACGAAAAGACGCTCACCCCGCTTGAAAAGCTGAAGGTGATGAAAACGGTGCAGCGCCTCAACGAAGAGAGCGGCGCAAACGCGCAGCTTCCGCTGTGCTCGCTCGGATGTCCGCTGTCGCTCGACGATTCCGAGCTGTCGCTCTGCGTAAAGACCGACGGCTCGATTCAGCCCTGTCAGGGGCTGTACGACGGTAAATTCACCGTGGCAAACGCGCTTTCCTTCGACGAGACGGAATTCGCGGAGGGAATGCGCCGGGTGCGCGGCATCGCCAAAGCCCGCGCCGAAAGCGATTATTCCTGCGGGCGCTGCATCCTGCGCGAGAAGTGCGGCAAGGGCTGCATGGCGAACGCGGATCAGCTCACGGGAGACCCGCTCGCCGACGACGGCGGATGCGAATTCCGCAAAATGGAGATCGTAACGCTCAGCTTCGGCAAGCTGATTCGGGAGGAATTATGACAAAAGAAAACAAGAAAAAGATATTCGAACTGCTCAGCGAGGTCACCGGACACACCGCCGATCTTCTCGCCGCGCTCCACGGAGACACGCCGCTCAAGGATTTCGGGCTGACCTCGATCGCCTTCATTCAGTTCGTCGTCGCGCTCGAGGATGAATTCGGCATAGAGGTGCTCGACAGCGACCTCGATTTCGGGAAGTTTTCCACCGTCAACGCGCTGTTCGGGACGCTTGAAAAGTACTTCTCGAAAAACACACTCAAAAAGGTGCTCGTCTGCGACTGCGACAACGTGCTGTGGCGCGGCATCTCCGGGGAGGAGCCGACCGTAATCGACGCGGCGGCGGACGCGGTGCAGAACGAGCTGCTCAGACTGTACAACGCAGGCGTGCTGCTCTGCATTTGCAGCCGGAATCAGCCGGGGAATATCTCCGCCGCATTCCGTCAGCCCGGCATGACGCTGAAAAGGGAGCACATCCTGATCTCAAAGGTGAGCGGAAACGATAAGCCGAGCGCCCTGCGCGAGATCGCCGCCGAGCTCAACCTCTCGCCCGACAGCTTTGTATTTGTCGATGACAGCGACTATGAGATCGGACTCGTCTCCGCGCTCATCCCCGAGATCACGGTGATCCGCGCCGATGCCGACGATCCGGAGCTCTGCGCAAAGATCGACTCATGCTTTGAAGGCGCAGACTCCGACGTCGACCGCACAAAGCAGTACCGCGATCAGAAGGAACGCGAAAAGGAAAAGCTCCGCTGCCAAAGCGTCGAGGAATATAATAACTCCCTCGAAAGCCGCGTCAAAACTTCACTCTGCGCCGAGGAGGACGCGCCGCGCGTCGCGGAGCTCTCGCAAAGGACGAATCAGTTCAATCTCTCCGGCGCGCGCTATACGGAGGACGATGTACGCCGCTTCATCGCTTCCGACGGATACCGCGTCCTCTCGCTGTGCGCATCCGATAAGTACGGCGATATGGGCATCGTCGGTGCGGCGGTCGTCCGCCTCGGGGATTCTCCCGTGATCGAGGGGTTTTTCATCTCGTGCCGCGTTTTCGGGCGCGGATTTGAGAACCTGCTTCTCGATGAGGTAAAGCGCGTCTCACCGAACGCGGGCGGAATATACCGCCGCACCGACAAGAACGCACGATTCGAAAATTTCTACACGGAAAACGGGGTGACGGTGCATGACTGATCCCGCGCCGCGCCCCGAGCGCCGTGACGCGCGGCGGGATTTCGCCGATCCCGGGCGTATATTCCGCGCGATCCGCTATGCCGACGCGGGAATCGAGCCCGACACGGACATAGCGGAATTTCTCTACCGGAACAACTGCCGCCGCCTGCTGTCGAATATCGACGTCCCGTCGGAGCTTGAGAAGCGCATCCGAACGGACGATATCGTCAACCGCATCGCCGTCGGCGAGCGCTTCGCCTCATGCCGCGAAGTCTTTCGCCGATTTGAAGAAAGTGATATCCCGTTCGCCGTGATAAAGGGCGCCGTCCTCTCACAAGCCGCGTACGGCGATCCCTTCACGCGCCGCTCCGGCGATATAGATATCCTCATCGGAAAGGACGACGCGCCGCGCGTAAAGGAGATCCTTCTCGGATGCGGATTCGTTCAGGGCAAGGTCGAGGACGGAGCGCTGCGGGAGTTCACGCGGCGCGAGATAATCTTTCAGTCCGCAATGACGCACCAGCTCCCGCCGTTCACGAAAAAGACGCTCAACCCCTTCTGCCCCTTCGTTCAGATCGACGTGAACACGGATATCTTCTGGGGAGAGAGCGAGCGTGCGTGCGATATGAACGCCTTCCTTTCGGACACCGTGAAATGCACGGTCTGCGGCGCGGAAACGAGAAAGCTCTCCCCCGTCGGCGAATTTATCTCGATGTGCCTGCACCACTACAAGGACGCAAATTCGCTTTACCTTCTTTCGCAGCGCCCCGCCCCGCTCAGCCACTTCTGCGACGTGCTTTACTATATCCGCGCCGGGCATCTGCCGCTGCGCCCTCTCACGGAAAATGCCGACGGGCTCGGTGCGGCATCCTACGTTCATTACTGCCTGTACTATACCTATTTGATTTTCGGCGACAGCGCCGTCGGGCGGTATCTCAAGGCCTTCGACCGAATAAAGGGCGAAGATCTCACGGGATATTACGGACTCACGGCGGCGGAACGGCGCGCGTGGACCGTGCCGCTTGAAGAGCGAATGACCGATCGCGGCTTTTCGAAAAAGTTTTTCGCTTCCCTCTCCGAAAGCGAGAAGGAGAAGGCGCGGACCAATCTGAAATATATGTAAAAGAAAAGGGCTTTCGTGTATGCGAAAGCCCTTTTCGGAATAAATAACGCCATTTCCGTGCCGACGGATGCGGCAAAAGCGCGAAATCCGACAAAAAAGGAGGATCGATCGATCCTCCTTTGAATTAAGCATTATACGTCCGTTTTTTCGCCGTGTTCACCAATTTTATTACAGCCGCGACATACGCGCCGAGCGCTATGTAGGACGAATTCTTATCGGGGAAAAGCGCATTCGTAAAGTTTACCGCCAGGATAAAGTACATCATGAAAATCGCCGTCATTATAAGTCCCGTAACGGTAAATATCTTTGATTTCATAAAGACCTCCGAAAATTTATTTTCGCCGACCGCAGTCGGCATTTATTTAAATTGTCCGCACGCGCATTCTGCATCGCATCAAAATGCGCTCCCGGTGCGCCAAAGCAGTACGATTCCGCAATCGGCACAGCACATCCGCAAAATGCCGAAAACCCTTCTCATAAAGCGCCTCCTTTCGAATCAAAGCGCATTTTTTCGCGCGTCGGCAGTCGGTTTCTACATATAAAACCTTACTTCTGCCTTAGTTTAGCACATTATTCTCGCCGTGTCAACATTTTCTTTTACTTTCCCTAAAGCAAAAAAGCACATCATATGTAAATATAACGTGAACGACTGTCCCGATTTCCGCGCCCTCTCGCCCGACGGATAAAAATTTTTAAAATTTTTTTCGTTTCCGTGCAACCAAACCGGAAAAATGCCGTCTTTATAGGTGAAAGGGAAAATACCTCACACACAGCGGAAGAAAATCCCCGCCGCAGCTTCGGCGGACACCACGGCAAATGGCAAAGTTGAGGTTTCGCACTCGCTTAACCCCTCGATCCCACTCCCCCGCAATTCATAATTCAAGTTCGGCGGCGGCAGCCCCGCCCGGAAAGGAAAGGCTTCGGAAAAGGAGCCGCACACAGGAAATGAACAGGAAAACAAAGAAACGCATACTCCTCGCATTAGAGATCATCTTCACCGCGATCTGCATTTCGGCAGCGCTCGTTTCGTGCCGCAATGCCGCAGTTCCGGCAAATCGCAGAACCGAAGCCGCCGTGACCGCCGCTTCCGCCGATGCCGAAACGCCTGACAACGAACCGTCGGATCGGGACAAATCCGAAAATCACGCAGTCCCGGCAAGCGCATACGGCGGCGCCGGACGCATACGCAGCGCCGACGCGGATGAAAACGCGATCCGCGCCGCATCCCCCTCCTCCGGCAACGCATGAACCGCAAGGACCGCGCACCGCATTCACCACGCCGCAATGCACAATCCGATGTGCCGCACAATCCGATGTGCCGCACATTACGATGCGGCGCACATTCCGATTCGACGTTTTAAATCCCCGTGCAGCCGAAGATCGAGGCTGCTTCGACAATCCGAAAAAATGATATCTCAACCGAAACTGCGGAGGTCAAAATGAACATACTTTCAACGAAAAACGCACGGCGAATATTCGCCGCACTGCTCGGTGCCGCCTGCCTGCTCCCGACCCTTGCATCATGCGGTGCAACGCAGAATCCTGCCTCGCCGGAAGCGCAGGCGGAAAACGCCGTCCAAACGGGGTATTCGACAGATTCCCCGACCGACCCCGCAATGTTCCCGCAGGATACGCCCGGCGAGCCGAACGGAACGGAGCCGTCGGGACCGCCCGTGCCGGATGACGACACCGTGAGAAATAAAGCATATCTGCGCATTCCGCGCGACGTTGTCGGACTGCTCGATTGGGGCAGCCTCACCGAATACGAGCTGCAGACCGTGCTTCCGCTCATCTGCCGACCGTGGGACATTCCCGATCGGAGCGCCCTCTCCGACGATGAGTACTACACGGCGCTGACCGAAGCCGCCGTCCGCGCATTCATCAAAAAAACCGGAATGCCGACGCGCAAATACCGCGACATATATTATAATGTATGGATCTACAGCAGCCCGATCTGCCTCGGCGAGGAGCCGGATGCCGTCGAGCGCTTCCGCAGATGCACGGATTGGAACATCATGCCGATCCTGCGGGAGTTCCGCGATATGCTCCTTGACTATCTGAAAAATTCCGACAGCGAGGAGCGCGCCGCACTGTACGACAGGATAAATTCGACCGTCTACAAGAAATGGAGCCCGATGGACGAGGCGGAAGCGCTCATCGATCGGGTGGGTGCCGATGAGTGGAATGCCGCACTCGAAAGGGCGCGGACATATGTTAAGGAAAACGAAGCCTTCCTCAAAAACAGATACGCGGACGCCGAGGGCGGATACGACTATTGGTGGACCGAGGCGCACCATCAGGCATCGCCGCAGCAGTTCACCGTCGCCGGAATCGTGCGCGACGCGGGCATCACGCGCGAGGAGCTTGAAAGGCTGCTCGAAAAGTTCATCTTCCCCCGATACGGCGAAAACTGCCCGACGCGCGTCGATTCGATTGCGATAGCCCTCGACGGTCTTTACGAAAATCTTGATCACTACGCCGATCTCCTCGGCGCGTCGGGATACGCATATCCCTTCCTCGTCGATTTGCTCTATGTCGGCGATGAGCTGATGACGTACGCTCCGCCCGATGAAGTACAGTCGGAGATCGCCGAGCAGTCGATACGCGGATTCATGAAGCGTTGGTAAGCGCATAATATAAAGCCTCGGCGAAAAAGCACCGAAACCCCGGTGCTTTTTCGTTCTTCAAGCGGCGTGCGGCTTTCGCCGGGCGAAGCTCCGACGGAAAATTGCGGCGGATATTGCAAAGTGCCCCGAAGCTGTGGTATAATATGTGCAGGAAGTCTTGCTACCGCAAGCCTTTGCGGCTCATGCCGCTCCGCGCTTTGCGCGGCTGCAACATTGACGGCTTCGCAAAAATGCCCTTGCAAGCAAGCATTTTTGCATCGTGGTATAATTTTTGCGGAGAGACTGATTCATAAACCGTTGCCGTCTCCGGCCCCGTAAAATCTCCCAAGCCCGGAAGGCCGGGCTGCCGAAAATCGGGGAGGCAAACCTAAGCCTGTTTCCTTATCCCCCTACGGAGTGTTCGGTTTTGAATGTTTTGCCTTCCCAAGCCCGGAAGGCCGGGCTGCCGAAAACCGTAGAAGCAAGCCAAAACCTGTCCCCTTATCCCCTGACGGAGTGTTCGATTCTGAACGTTTTATATTTACCATGAAACTTATTAAACTAAGATGCTGTAAAGCGGGAAGCATAATTTTGAAGTTTTTCCTCGCTCTGATATGCGGCTTCGGCGCGGCATATCTGTTCGACCTGTTTTCCGAGCCGTTCGGCTTTTCGCTGTGGCGCGAAAACAAAGCCCTGTTTATCCTTCAGACCCTCGCCGTCATACTCTTCTGCTCGGTCGTGTTCTGGATCGGGATAATTCTCGTTTATACATGCAGCAGCCAACTCCGCATGAAAACGCGCGTTCTCGGGATTCTGTTTGCATGGATTCCGATCCTCCATATCGTCATGCTCATAATCATAATACACACCGCCGATAAAGAATACCGCTTTGAAAAGAAAAAGTACGATCTCGATCAGTCGCGCAGGGAGCAAAAGATCTGCTCGACGAAATATCCGCTTCTTCTCGTCCACGGCGTGTTCTTCCGCGACTTCGAGCATCTGAATTATTGGGGCAGGATCCCGGAGGAGCTTGAGGAAAACGGCGCGTCCGTGTATTACGGGAATCACAACAGCGCGTCCCCCGTAGCCGAAAGCGCGGAGCAGCTGAAAAAGCGCCTTTTCGAGATCGTCGGTGAAACGGGATGCGGCAAGGTCAACATAATTGCCCATTCGAAAGGCGGGCTTGACGCCCGGTATCTGCTTTCCGATCCGGAGGCAGCCCGTCACGTCGCCTCGCTGACAACGATCAATACGCCTCACCGCGGATGCAGATTCGCGGATTATCTGTTCGAAAAAACATCGGAAAAATTCAAAAAAACTCTCGCGGATACATACAACACCGCGGCGGCGAAGCTCGGCGACACCGATCCCGATTTTCTCGATGCGGTGCTCGACCTGACATACAAAAAATGCGAGGAGCGCAACAAAATCCTCACCGACCCGACGGACGTTTTATGCCAATCGGTCGGATCGATCCAAAGAAAAGCGACATCGGGACGCTTTCCGCTGAATCTGACGAACAGATTCGTCAAATATTTCGACGGCGAAAACGACGGACTTGTCGGCGCGGACTCCTTTGAATGGGGAAGCAAATTCGAAATGCTCATTCCGTCAGGAAAACGCGGGATATCCCACAGCGACATGATAGACCTCAACCGCGAAAACATAAAGGGCTTCGACGTCAGAGAATTTTATGTGCAGCTTGTCTCCGGCCTCAGAGAGGCGGGCTGCTGAAGCGTCATAGCCAAAGCGAAGCCGTACATCCATCTCCTTTGCGCGAACGCTTTCCGCGAAAGTGACCTCGCATCTATTGCGAATCTCTTCCTGCATTGCGGATTCCTTCATCCGCGGTACGCTCGCCCGCCGTTTTACCGTATTTCAACCGAAAAGGCACTTCCGCGGAAGTGCCTTTTTATTTATCCCTGCGAAAACGCAGCTGCCGTATCAAAGCTGCGGCGTTGCCTCCCGCGCATCGTAAAGACAAGCCGCGCGCTTTCGGCAAAGTGCCATACTCCCGAGAAACACCGTCTTTCCGTCTTTGTACGATCAATATTCCAGCAAAGCATCCTCCACCGCATCCGCAAAATGAATCAACGATAAACCGCCGGCGTTGCACAGTCCCGCAAAGCGCTCCGCCCGCTGCCTGTCAAAAAACACGTCCGAAAAGCTTGAAAGTATTTCGCCTCCGGCGCCGATCGCGTCTATTCCGTAAACCGTATGCACCTTTCTCTCCTCGTCCTGCACTATGTTCTTTCTAACGCAATAAGTATATGCCATTTCGATTCCCACCCTTTGATTTATGTATTTGTTAAGTCTTATGTCCGCTTTGCTTCCCGAAAATCAGATCATTACCTCACAACCGCCCTTCTTTATATTTGATTTATATTTGATTTATTGTTTCAAATGCCTCGACAATGTTGACAAGCAATCCTTTTAGATGTACAATATAGGAAGTGGTTATTCATTCCATTTTTCCTTTAACGCAGGCTCCGGATTTTTATCCGCCGCCTTTGCTTCCGGCAAATTCATGATAGCACGCGACCAACAGAACTTCAATACGCAAGTTTGCAAAACAGGTACTCAACTTTGCTTTTGAGAAACCGAATATGCAAAAAACAAATCGTCTTTGCACTTTTATCAACCAAATTTGCTTTTTTATCTTCATTTTTATTAAAGTCGTGCCCGATACCGGAATCTTAAGCGTCAGGAAAATAAAAATACGCATATGAACACTATTTTTGTGAAGGTGAATACAAATGATAGAAAAGTTACGACAATTGAAGAAAGAATCACACATGACCAATCAGCAGATAGCCGAAAAAAGCAACATCCCCGAAAGCACCGTTGCAAGGATCTTTTCCGGCAAAACACCCAACCCCACAGTCACCACAGTTGTATCTATGGCGAAGGCAATGGGATGCTCCGCTGCCGATCTTTTGAATGATAAAGACGATTCGGCATCGGCAGCTACTTCGCCGGAGCATACGGAAATCAGAGTGCCGGACGGCGGCGGGGAGAGCGCAGCCGCCGAAGGCACGGAGGCTTTGGCCGATTCGGAGCTTAACAGATTTGCTTCCTTTGTACGGGATTCTCTGCTTTCGGAGGATACCGCACCTCACGAAAGTATCTATGAAGATATGATCCAATTATACAAGTACGAGATCCGGAAAAAGGATGTCTGGATCTCAAGACTTTTCTGGTGTCTGGCAGGCATCATGATGTTTATTCTGTTCGTATTGGTATTTGATATTCTGAATCCGACCTTCGGGTTTGTGATGTATTAGGTATGCTCCGGCGGCGTTCGCATGTCCGCTTTCCAGGAGCTTGCCGCTCTGCTTTGACGCGGATATGTGAAAGCTCCGCGCGCTCCGCCGCCTCGCCGAAAAAAAGCATCCGAAGATGCCTCAAGATATGACGATCGCCGTGCGTGATGTTTTCGATTGCGCAAAAGCGATATTGCCCCATCTGCCCGCGGTAATATTGTCGCCGCCCGCAAAACGAGTGTCGCCCGCCTTGCCGGACATCGCAGCGCCGCAATACCTCTCGCCGTAAGGCTGATATAACCGAAAACCGCACTTGCGATGCAAGTGCGGTTTTTTGGTGACGGCACAAAGATTCCGAACCCGGTGCCGCATTATTCTTTTCCTAAATTGTCAAGAGAACGCACTAATCAGATTCCGCTGCCAAATTATATTGTGACCGTTTGCAAATCATTTCATTTGTAATTTTCAGCCTGAAGTTCAAACATCTTATAATAGAATCCCTTCTCAGCCATAAGTGACTCGTGTGTTCCGCACTCTGCAATTTCACCGTTCCTTACAACATAGATGTAGTCGGCGTTGACCACATTGGATAATCTGTGGGAAATGAGGATTGTGGTAGATGTGTTGGCTTTATCTAAGATCATCCTGTTCAGTTCTGCTTCTGCTATAGGATCAAGTGCAGCGGTTGGCTCATCAAAAATGAGAAGACCGAATTTCTTTGTCATCAGACGCGCGACCGCCAGCTTTTGTTTTTCACCGCCCGAAAGCATAATACCGTTTTCATCAAAATTTCTTGTTAAATCTGTATCGAAGGTAGCATTGTTCTTTTCAAGGACTTTATCAAGTGACAGACTTTTGAAAATAATATTCATTTCTTTATCATTAGCAGGTTCGTAGACGGACAGATTGTCTCTAAGCGGCAGCGAGTAAAGAGGAAACTCCTGAAAAGCTATTCCCACATTGTTTCTGTAATGTCTGAGTGCAATTTTCGTCAAAGGTTTTCCGTCAATAAGAATACTGCCTGAGTCAGGATCATACAACCTGAGAAGCAATTTAGTAAGTGTGGTTTTCCCTCCGCCGTTTTCTCCGACAATTGCGATTTTCTTCCCTTCGGGAATTTTCATATTGATGTTTTTCAACCCAAATCCGGAGTTCTCATATGTAAACGACACA